>Ga0131853_10000939_pt1 | contig 52734 bp, 42 predicted proteins | sample TergutLab28metaG_FD_92764 | JGI IMG/M metagenome (GOLD analysis project Ga0131853, IMG submission 92764) | Labiotermes labralis P1 segment gut microbial communities from Petit-Saut dam, French Guiana - Lab288 P1 (version 2) (version 2) | ecosystem: Host-associated > Arthropoda: Insects >...
ACATAGATTTGTTAATTTGCGATACCGCAGGACGTCTTCATAACAAAAAAAATCTTATGGAAGAACTCCGTAAGATTAATAAAATAGTAACAACTCAATTCCCCGATGCTCACCGCGAAGTTTTGCTTGTGCTGGACGCAACCACAGGGCAAAACGCGCTGCAGCAGGCAAAGCTCTTTAGCGAAGTAGCAGACATTACGGGAATAATCCTAACAAAGCTCGACGGCACAACCAAGGGCGGAATAGTTGTGGCAATCAAAAACGAGTTGGACATTCCCGTACGCTACGTAACGGTGGGTGAGGGGATAGACGACTTGCAGCCGTTTGACGCTAAAATGTTTGCGCAAGCACTTTTCGAAAATTAAGATATAAAAGTTTTTATCGCACCCAGTACAAAATCAATATCTTCCCTGCTAATATCATTATGAGTTACAAATCGATAAACGTTGCCGTCGGCGGCGTTTATTTTTATGCCTTTTTCCAATAAATATCTTGCGAACGCGGTGTGGTCGAAGTTCGTGTCTACTATCTTGAAGAAGATTATGTTAATTTGAACGGTATCCATGTCTACGTCGATGCATGGCAGCTCCGCCAGACATTGGGCAAGATAACGAGCATTCTCATGGTCGATATAAAGGCGTTTTGTCATTTTCTCAAGTGCAATTATGCCGCTTGCCGCCAATATTCCTACTTGGCGCATACCGCCGCCAAGCATTTTCCTGTATTTTCGCGCGCGGGTTATAAATTCCTTATCGCCGCAAAGTATCGAGCCTATTGGTGCGCAAAGTCCTTTGGAGAGGCAAAACATTACAGTATCGCAGAAGTTGGTGATTTCCCGTGGGTCAACATTAAGATGTACCGCGGCGTTAAAAAGTCTTGCGCCGTCCAAATGTACGGGTAGGTTGTACGCCTTTGCGGCGGTATATGCGTCTTTCATTTTTTCCACAGAAACTACCGTGCCGTTTGCCAGTGCGTTTTCGAGGCACACAAGCCCGGTGTCTGGGTGGTGGATATTGTGTGAGCGAACCGCACCGTGTATATCTTGTCCGCTTATAGTTGTGTCAGGGTTGTTTATTGTACGGTAGCTTGCGTTAGATAAAATGGAAGCACCACCAACTTCGTATGTAACAATATGGGAATTTTTGCCTACGATAATTTCATCGCCGCGTTTTGTATGAGCCATAATAGCGAGCTGGTTTGCCATTGTTCCTGATGGGGTGAAAAGGGCGGCGGCCTTGCCGGTTGCTTCTGCCGATAGTTTTTCGAGCTCTTTTATGGTGGGGTCGTCTTCGTATACGTCGTCTCCGACGATAGCGGTTGCCATTGCGTGACGCATTTCCTCTGTTGGGGTGGTTACGGTGTCTGAGCGCAAATCGATAAATTTCATGGCTATCTCCTTTATTAGGCGCAGTGAGCGCAGCGGCACGGGGAACGTTCACTGTGCCTAATGCGAACGTTTCCCGCGCCGCAAGTATTTTTCTTGTATTTTAGCGGAGAAATGGGAAGTTGGCAATATGGGATGGTGTGATTATGTTGTTGTATTTTAATTTCTGTGATTATATACAAATTGACCGCAAACCTTGCGTAGGGGCGATTAATAATCGCCCCTACGCAATGGTTTTTGCAATTTGATGGAAATTAGATTACTGCGTTATTTCGCGCCAAACACATGAAAATACTGAGGGAAACTTTGCCTTTCATACGTTTGCTATATCAATTAGGGCTGTGTTACATTTATTTTGCTATTGATATCTCCAGCCCAAGAAAAAAACATGTGTTCGCCCTTAACCGAATCGCTGTCGGAGCCAACAATTACGCCTTTTACCTGTGCGTCGTTACCTACCGGCCGGAAAACAAGTCCCCCGCTTTCACCATATAGGGCATCTCCGGTAGTTTGTATCAAGTTTGTAAGCACCAAGCCCCCACCAAAATCCGCGTTAAAGTGGGTATTTGATACTACTATATTTCTTTGGACGCGAGTAACACCGTCGGGCGGAGTGCTTACAGAAGTAAGTATCATCCCTTGTGCGGGGCGCATGTCGCTGTGGATAAGAGTTTTGTTGTCGATCGTTTTGTCAATAATAGATTGTTGCAGTGATATAAATGCTCCGTCTACGGAACCTTCGTTACGAATGGGGGCTGTTACAACTCCAATTATAGGGCCATTGGGCTGTCCTAATCGCACAAGCTCTTCGTCAAGAGGCAGACCGTGAAGCGCGGTTACAAAACCCGCATCCCGCCCTCTTTCAGCCGGATATCCGGCCGAAAACCCTGACGTACCAATAAAAATGCGCATACCGGCCTGAAAATGCTTAATATTATCAGAGACCACCGCCATTTCCTGCTCGCTTTGTTCAAATCCACGAGGTACAAGTGTTTTAACAGGCTGCCCTTCTTCAAGAACTACCATGGGAGAACCTACCACATCGCGCTCGAACAGGGCTTTTTTTTCGCTGCTGTATTCTTGCATCTGCACTACAACCTTATTACGCGGAGAATCTATCCCCCAAGTAACGATTTTTAGCTCGCTGTCAGGATTGTCTGAAACAAAGCGGTAAATTACATCAAGCATCGCGGTAAGCTCTTGATGCGAGAAATCAACCGCACGTATTTGTACTACGTCTCTTGTAAATAACTCGGCAAAAACACCGTTTTTTGCTTCTGCCATAAGCGAGCCAACTATGTTGAAGTTAAATTTGCCTTTTTTGCATATAAAATGCCCGCCGTAGTACGTAGGATGCATAAGTTCCCCTTCCGGCGAACGGGGAATCAATTCCCACATTTCGTCATGAACGCGTGATGCTTTTAGATAATTGAGCGCGAACTCTAGGCCGAATTCTTCGACAATGTGCTTATCTAGTTGATGTTCGTTTGCTTGTATAGTTTTGTCGGTAATTGTCAGTATACTGCAGATAATGGCTAAAAATAATATAATTTTTGCGTTCATTATAAAAGCTCCTTTGAACGGATTTTGTTTTACTATGTCCATTCTGGGAGTAAGTATTCAAAGTAAAAGATACTTATAGATTGTAGTTATACAAAAATTGGCTATGCTTCTTGGGTATCATAAAAAACAGCGGTTGGCTGGTTAATCACCCGGCACTTTAACATACTCGAAGCGCTACGGCGGGCGATTAATAATCGCCCCTACAGCAATCATTTCAAATATGCATAAGCTGGCTATACGTAAGAGGATAGTTCAGATGAAATTTTCTTACATAAGGCATACATTATACGGCGTAAATGATAATGACTGCTACTCAGACCGGACTCCTAATATAACAAAACCGGGTCTAGTATCACGTGTTAGCAAGTATGATTGAAGACGGCTAAAATCAGTCCAGTTCAAGTCTCCATCGTTATATACATCCGCCGCGCGCCTGTTTAGGTCTATTATATTGGGGTTGGAATATCTGAATAGTAGATATGCTTGTAGATTGCCTAGGGTTGTAAAGTTAATTTTATCATCGTCATCTATATCACCCCATATTGACCAGATTCCAAATAAATCCAATGTTCCATCACTGCCAAACAGATCATCTATTTGTGCTTGGGTTATGGATGGGTTTTGAAGCAAGTCAAATATTCTGTACTGTGGGCCACGGTCCACTCTGTTATTCATCCATTCGCATCTATCAGCTAGTGAGGGGCGACGTAAACCGGGATTGGTTGGGTTAGGAACCATAGAACAGGCGGCTCGCCCAAACCTGCCAGAGGCATTTAATGTTTCGTCTCGGAACCATCCCCAAAACGCATGACCAGGGACACCAGCTACACCGTTAACATGGCCAATGCCAAAAACCGCGTTCAATATGTCTTGGTTTGGCCACTCAGAGTGCGGCGTGCCCGGTGTAACCGGGACATTAACAACCTGTATTCCATCTGCGTTTGGCGTTCCGTAGTATCCGAACATATCTATGAGACGCTGATTGCCTGTGTAGATATGAAAGGCTATTTGATGAGGGTGAGGGGTAGGAACTTCACGTACAATTCTTACGGTGGAGTACCCGTTACCGAATATTATCCCACCAGCAGAAAATCCTCCTCTTCGTACTGTGATATCGTGGTATCCTATTTCCGGATTGTTTACAGGAGACTCTGGCGGTATTGACAATCTTACACGAATCTCTATTTCACCATAGTAGCCTCCTATTTGCCATCCTGGGAGCATAAGAAACAGTTGCCCAACTATAGCACCAAATATCTCGTAGCCTTCATAGACTGAATGTGTTGTAGGGCCTATTTGTCCCACGAAAGGCGGATCAGGCAGTGACCAGCAACAAGTACAAATACTGATAACCGGCTTAGTAAAGTTGAAGCTACCCAGTGGCGAAGTCCCACCGTGCTCGAATGCCCCTTCCCGATAAATCAATTGCATTGTTGTCATCGCTGTCTCCATAGGCGTTGCCACTCCGCCGGGGCGATAAAGCGTAAAGTAAATATATACAAAGTCTTGACCTATTGGCACTGTTATTACTGGCTCGTGCGGCTTCCATGTAACACGATTATCTGAAAGCGGTGTAATACCCGCATACGCAAATGCGTCAATCAACATTTGATCAAATGCTGCTTCCACATCAAGCGACGCAAATTCATCCGGTTGCTCAAATTCCTCAATTGCTTGGTAGTCGTAATCCGATGCCGCAGAAACGCCCAAAGGCATTGCAGCAAGTAAAAGCAAGGCCGCGGCTAAGACACCTGTGACTATGTACCCTTTTTTTCGTGCTGCTGATTGTGCATTTGTCTTTTTCATGAGAAATTCACTCCTTTTTGACTGGTTCTGTCAGTTTAACTTATGATATAAACTATTTGGAGCTTTGTCAATATGGATTCCCTAAAAAAACAGCGGCCGATTGATTAATCAACTGGCCACTGTTTTTTTGTTTGTTATAAAATTTTTCGTATCAAGATTACTTTAAGCAGTGGGAAAGCCTTAACGTGCTATCCTTACGGTGGAGTACCCATCAAGGAATATTGTACCGTCATTACAGGTAAACCCACCTCTGCGTACGATGATATCTTGGAATCCTATTTCCGGATTATTTACAGGAGACATTGGTGGTATCATCAATCTTACGCGAATTACTATATCGCCATAGTAATCCCATCTTTGCCATACTGGATCGGTTAAGAGATAGTATAGCCGCGAAACACTACCGCCAAATGTCACTTGACCGCCCATGACTAAACTTGTTACATCATCTATTTGTCCCTGGAAAGGTGGATAAGGGGTTGCAAAGCAACAGGTACAAAGGCCGACAATCGGCTCATGAAATACAAAAGAATCATTTAGACCAGCGCCTGGGCCGAATGACCCTGTTGGGTAAAGCAATTGAATTGATGTTGCTCCAACCCCCATGGATCTGACAACTCCGTAAGGGCGATCAAACGTAAAGTAAATATCTACAAAGTTTTGGCCTGCAGGTACTGTTATTATCGGCTCGTGCGGCTGCCATGTGACACTATCGTTTGAAAGCTGTGCAATATCCACACTTGCAGGTGTCGTAATAGACATTTGCTCGAATACGGTATGCGCATAAGATGATGTAGGTGCCGGTGGCGGAAGAACACCCAATATAATTACACCGGGGTGTGAATAACGCGTTAGCAAGTATGATTGCAGAAGGTTAAAGTCTGTCCAGTCTAATGATGCATTGTTAAATACATCTCCTGCGCGCCTGTTTATATCTATTATATAAGGGTCAGCATATCTGAATAGAAGATGTGCTTGCAAAATGCCATGGTCTGTAAAGTTAACTATATCATCATCATTAACATCACCCCATAGCGACCAAATTGCAAACAGATCCAATGTGCCGGTGGTGCCAAACAGATTATCTATCTGTGCTTGGGTTATAGATGGGTTTTGGAGCAGGGCAAATATTCTGTTCTGTGGACCGCGATCTACTTCGTTGGTTATCCATTCGCATCGGTCAGTCAATAAAGGACGACGCAAACCGGGGTTAGTTGGGTTAGGAATTTCGGCACTGGCAGTTGGTCCTATTCTGCCGGAATTATTCAATGTTTCATCTCTAAACCAACCCCAGAACGCATGACCCGGGGTGCCAGACACACCGAGAACGAGATCGATGCTAAGGGCAGCGTTTAATAGTTCTTGGTTAGGCCACTCAGAGCTTGGGGTACCCGGTATAACCGGGACATTAATGACTAAGATGCCATCTGCGTTTGGTGTTCCGTGGTATCCAAACCTGTCTATCAGGCCTTGATTGCCTGTGTAGATATGAAAAGCTATATTGTAGTTTGTTCCGCCTACTACACCTTGTACGTTGCCCCATACTGCTACATAATGCACGTTTTCTGATGGCATTTGGAAACTATGGATTGGGTTCTTACCGCCTTTGGATACACCCTGTACGATATCACCGGGTGCGGGTATAGCTACCGGGTTAGGGCCTGTTTGCTGGAACCAGCCTAAGAATGTGCTGTTTTCTGCCGTACCCGCGTTAAGAGATACGGTTGCGCTGCTTCCTAATGGTAACGTTATTACAGCTTGTGTGTTTATGGTTTGCTCTGCTACGGCTACATCCGGTACATTGGATATGCTTATATTGTGGTTTGTTCCGCCTACTATGCCTTCGGAGTTACCCCATACCGCTACATAACGCACAGCTACTACATGAGGCATGGCTTCCTCCGGCATTACAAAAGTATGGACTGGGTTTGCTCCGTTTTCGGGTACACCCGGTACCGTGTCGCCCAATGCGGGTATTGCTACTGGGTTTGGGCCTGTTTGTTGGAACCAGCCTAGGAACGTTTGGCCTTCTACGGTACCTGCATCAAGTTTTATGTTGCCGCCCCTTACAACTTGTGCTGTGCCGGGGGCAGATAGTAGCAAGTTATTGTTTAGTTCTACACGTTGGTCTGCATGAACCAGACCTGTAGCCGGTAGGTTTTCGAATGATATTTCGGGATGGACTTCGCGTGCAATTCTTACAGTAGAGTATTCGTTACCGAACACGGTCCCATCAATGGAAAAGTTTCCCCTTCGTACTGTGATATCTTGGTATACGGATTCCGGATTATTTAAAGGAGAATGCGGCGGTATTAACAATCTTACACGGATTACTATTTCGCCATAATAATTCCATCTTTCCCATGGGTCAAGTATTAAATAATATAGTCGCCCGACACTGCCGCCAAGTGTTACTTGGTCGCCATTCACAGAACTTGTTACGTTTTGTATCGATCCTCGGAAAGGCGGGTCAGGGTTTCCAAAGCAACAGGTACACAGGCCGACAATCGGCACATGAAACACAAAGGAACCGTTTAAACCTGCCCCGGGGCCGAATGCCCCTGCCGGGTAAAGCAATTGAATTGATGTCATTGCCTGCCCCATGGGCCTTGCCACATTGATGGGACGGTCAAGCGTAAAGTAAATATATACAAAATCTTGACCTATCGGTACTGTTATTACCGGTTCGTGCGGCTTCCATATAACTCTGTTATTCGAAAGCGGTGTCATACCTGCATCTGTAAATGCGGTAACCGACATTAGCTCGTATGCTTCTCCCGCATCAAGCGATGTAAACCCATCTTGTTGCTCAATTGCCTCAGTTGCTTGGTAGTCGTAATTAGGTGCTGCCAAAACGCCAAGTGGCATTACAGCAAGCAACATTAAAACGGCAGCTACAACACCTGTGGCTATGTACCCTTTTTTCCTTGTTGCTGGTGGTGCGTTTGTCCTTCTCATGAATGACTCACTCCTTTTGATTTTTTTGTCGACTTTTGTCAAGCTGAACTATAATATTAGATACTTATGGTTTTGTCAATATCCAGCAACATAAAAAATGCTTAATGAGACAGCTCATTTCCGAAATTCTGCGGTTTGTGCTATAGCTTGAAAAGGGCTTTAAAGTTAAACCACTGTAGCATTCCATGACAAATGGGACTTAAACATGTCAAGCCGCTATATACAACGAACAGCAACAAATTTTTGCAAACTTTCAACTGGTGACCCACAGTCACCAGTTGAAAAGTTATGCCATTGGTGATGCAGTAGACTCGGTATAACTGTATTTTTCTTACGCGTAAAAATATTTCCCACTCATGCAACCAACTCAAAAATCCGCTGTCTATATTAGTGAACACAACTTAAAACCACAGGAGGTAACACCATGTTCCAACTAATCTCAGACGGCGGTTGCGATTTTACCCGAGCCGAAGTACAAAAGCACAACATAGAAGTTATACCGTTTTACGTAACATTTGACCAACAAGTTCATTTGAAAGAAGGCGTAGACATAACCAAGGAAGAATATTTCAACCGCCTGAAAGAAGATAAGGGTCTTTTTCCAAAAACATCTCAACCAAGCCCACAGGACTATATGGATATGTACAGGCCGCATCTTGAGGCTGGGTGCGATATAATTTCGTTAACAATTTCGTCAAAGCTTAGCGGCACATACAACAGTGCAACCCTTGCCGCAAGTACCCTGCAAGAGGATTTTCCTGACAGAAAGATTATAGTTATCGACTCTTTGAGCGCAAGCGTTGGCCAAGGCCTTGTGCTGCGCGAGATGATAAAAATGCGCGACAAAGGTTACTCGATAACGGAAACAGCCGCTATTGCGGAAAAAATAATTAAAACCGTAAAGATATACTTCACATTAGAAAGCTTGGAATATTTAAAACGCGGCGGTAGAGTAGGCCCTACAACGGCGCTTGTAGGCGGCATTTTAGGACTACGGCCGGTGCTGCATCTCGTAGATGGCACAGTAGAGCAGCTTGACAGCGTTCGCGGCAAAAAGAAAGTACTCAATCTGATCGAAGAGGGCCTTATAGACGCCCTAAAAGACGATATCAAAGATGTGAACCTTGGCATAGGCCATATTCTAAGCCCAGACGATGCGGCAACAATAAAAACTAACCTAGAAAAATCTTTGGACATAAATATAACCAACCCCATGGCGGAAGTTGGCGTAACAATAGGCACCCATGCGGGGCCTGGGGCATTGGTAGTTGCGTATTGCAAAAAATACGAGAGTTTTGCAATTAAATCAAAGGTAGCATAGGAGGGCAACAACATGAACACATGGTTTATAATCGCGCAAGTTTTGGGTGTGATAACAATTTGCTTCGAGTTTGCTTCGTATCAAATAAAGAATAAATCGAAATATTTCCTATGCACGGGAATAGGCAGCTTCTTTTGGATGGCAATGTTTATAGCAATGGGGCTGGCAACAGGTATGGACACTCAGTTGTCGCTGGTTGTTGCCGCAACGTACAGCACAGTTCGCAATTTGATTTTTTGGAAAATATTTGCCAAAAACACACCGCAAAGCAAGGAATTTGGTCTTAATTTTCTGCTGGTGATGATAGGTGTTGCCCTTGTAGCGGGCATTTTGGCAATTACCAACTCCCCGCCGGAAGTGCGCTGGCTGCATACCCTTGGGATGATTGCCGCATTAAGTTTTGTTATCGGACAGTATTTGCCGGGGGTACATTATGTACGTGTAACGGTTACACTTTATGCCCTTGTCGTAATTTTGACACAGACTCCGCTTAATATCTTATACGGCGATTTCCGCTGGAATATAATGGGCATTTTGATTGAGGTTGCGAAAATTTCGTCTGTGGCGGTGTTTTACATGCGCTTTGTAAAAGAGCCAAGCAAACCGCAGTTGCAGTTCGCAAAGCCGTAATATCAAATGCACATAACATCTTTAGCAATCTGTATTCGCAGCTCTTCTACGGAGTAGAATTTGCGCTCTGGGCGGATAAAGTCAAGCAATTCCACTTTAATATGTGTACCATACAGGCTGCCGCCGCAATAATCGGGCAGGTTGGTTTCGATTGACTTTATATTGGAAGTGCTATTTACCGTGGGGCGTAAACCGATGTTAGTTATTCCGCGATAACTTGTTTCGTTAAACGTTACCTTAGTGGAATAAACTCCACTTGGCGGGAGAAATTTTTCCTGTGGTGGGTAAATATTTAATGTAGGAAAGCCAAGAGTCCGCCCCAGCTTCTTACCTGCGGACACCGTGCCCATTATGAAAAAGTGGAAGCCCAGTTGCGCTTGGGCTTCTTTTATTTTACTTTCCGCAAGAAGACCGCGAATGCGAGACGTGCTGATTTTGCTTGCCCCGGCAATTGCCATAGGAGCAATTTGTACTGCCGCGCCGTATTTTGCGGCTTCTTGACGCAGTAGTGCAATATCGCCTGTACGATCACGTCCAAAATTATAGTTTTCGCCCACAATCACGAGCTTTGCTTTGTATGTTTCAAAAATTACCTTGCAGAAATCCTGCGGCGGCATTTTTGCTAAGGCTTTTGTGAAAGGGTAGGTGATTAGGTAGTTGAGCCCTGTGGTTTGTAAGATATGGTCGTGCTCTTCACTTGTGAATAGCGGGGAATAGTTTAAGCTTTGCAGCAAAACACGCGGATGTGGGTCAAAAACCATGGCCGCGGAAGCTATACCAATAGCGGCAGCCTTGCGCGTTACCTCTGCAAGCAATGCCTGATGCCCAAGATGAATGCCTTCGAATTTGCCGATTGTAAGTACGCAGGGTGTTGGCTTAGTTAATATTTTCACAAGGATGCCTCCGGGGGATTGGTTGATTAGGCTTTTTGGGAATTAGAGCACATTTTAACGCGCCGAAATTAACTTCCGAAAAAGTCTATTATAACATTACCTCTGCGCGCAGCTTTTTGGAATCGCTTACAAACAGGCCAATAGTTTCATCGTTATCGCAGAGCCAATATTTTCCTTTTGGGGTAGGAAGAAATAGGGGGTTGCCGTTTTTTGCAAGGGTTAAATCGTGTCCGGATACGTAAAGCTTGGGGTAGGGGAGCAGTTTTTCCACTGGCATAAGCAGTTTCTCAAACTCTCCTGTTTCGGTAGCCTCTTTTACATTGTCCAGTTTGTACGAGTCCGCTTTTGTAAAAATTCCGCTTTGTGTACGTTCGAGTTCGCCCATTGTTGCGCCGCATCCCAGCATTTTTCCGATATCCATCGCAAGGCTGCGGATGTACGTGCCTTTTGAGCAGCTTACCTCTATAGTAAAGGAGTTTTTCTCCGGCGAAAACCCTATTACCTGTATACTGTGAATAACAACAGGCCTTGGCGGCCGCTCAATGGTTTCGCCTTTGCGGGCAAGTTCGTACAGCTTACGCCCGCCAATTTTTATTGCGGAGTACATGGGCGGGGTCTGTAAATACTCCCCGCGGACTTCAAATGCGAATGAATTTACGGCTCCTATTATCGCGTCTTTGTCAAAACTAACCGGTTTTTCTGCAATTACCTCGCCAGAAATATCGCCGGTGTCGGTTTCCACACCTAAAATAACCTCGGCGATATAAGTCTTGTCTGCCGAGGCTAAATGGTCTGCCAGTTTGGTTGCGCGGCCTATGCAAATAGGCAAAACTCCCGTTGCGTCCGGATCAAGTGTGCCTGTGTGACCCACTTTCTTTGTACCGGCCAGCCTGCGCATTATTGCTACAACATCGTGGGATGTGTAGCCTTTTTCTTTGTATATGTTGATTATGCCTATCATTTATGACCATTCCCATTGTATATTGCTAATTCACGTTCGAGTAGAGGTAGTGCTTGTGCAATCGCGGTTTCAATATCGCCGATTATCGTACAGCCTGCCGCCAGCTGATGCCCACCGCCGCCAAGTGCTGTCGCCACTGCGCCAACGTCGGGCCCTTGAGACCTAAAACTTACTTTGACGGTAGGTTCGTTTGTATTGGGGCAGATATTTGGTGTAGTCACTTTTTCGTATGCAAGCATTGCCATTTGTGTCCCACGGGTGTCTACGAGATATTCTATAACGCCGTCAAGGTCGGATGCGTACGCACCAAGTTTTACAAGGGTTTCGCGAGAGATATATGAATAAATAATGCGTCCATCCGCAATTACCATAGCATTTTGCAGGACAACACCCTTTGCCTTTGCCCCGCCAAAGCTGTGTTTATGCATGACTTCGTTATAAATTTCAGTAAACGGAATGCCTGTATCGATTAGCTCCGCGGCAATTTTCATGGTAACTTTTGATGTGGAACTGTATCTGAACCCACCTGTATCACTAACCATACCCGCGTAAATGGCGGATGCGATATTTGTGTCAATTTCATACTCTTGCGAAGATGCTTTGGAAGTAGAAGTGTAGAGCTGCTGTATTAAACGAAACACAATTTCGCTGGTGGAAGATGTTTGCGGTTCGATGTGGTTGAATTGCGCAAACCCGGGGTTGGTTTTATGATGGTCTATGCACACTGTGGTTTTTGCGCGGTTAAACAGAGGTTGTGTGTGGCCTAGCCGCTGCACATCCGCGCAGTCTAGGGCTATAAGAACGTCTATGTCCGCAATGTTCTCCAGCTCGTTTAATAGAAAGTGACGACCGGGGACTATATGATATTTGTGTGGGTATGGCTCCAGTATAACTTTTACGTGCTTACCGAGCTTCTCCAAAGCAAAAGCAAGCCCGAAACATGAACCAATAGAGTCGCCGTCCGGGCTTGTGTGTCCTACCAAAATGAAGTTTTCGCGGTTGTTGATTAGCTTAATTATTTGTTCCACTATTTGACTCCCATACGGCGGGCGGCAAATTGCCGCCCGTACAAATACCAGATTTTGACCTAGGCCAAGAACGGTAAATTACCGATTAACTTCTTCAATCAATTTGCGCATACGCATTCCATGCTCGATTGAGTCGTCGAAAATAAATTTTAGCTCAGGTGTTTGCCTTAGGTTTACAATATCCGCTACACGCTTGCGAATAAACCCGGATGCTTTGTGCAACGCTTCCATGGTGTTTTCTTGCTGCTCTTTTTCGCCTAAGACACTTACATAAATTTTGCACTGCTTTAAATCGTTGGTTGTATCGGCGCGTAGTACGGTAACAACCGTACCAATGCGTGGGTCAGACAGTTCTGAGCGGATAACTTCCGCTGTCACACGAGTGATTTCGTCGTTTATGCGGATGATACGTGTTTTCATCTGTAACTCCCTCTAAAATTGGGGAAATTTGATGCAGCCAGAATAACACTATTTAACGGTGCGTAATATCTGTATATATACCGCATCAATATATCCAATTCAAAGCTAAAGTTTTGATCAAACTTTTTCAAAAGTTTGCGGGGTTTGGGGCAGAGCCCCAAGGTTTTCAACCCTCTACCGCGGAATTTCTTCCATGGTATAGGCCTCAACTTTATCGCCTTCTTTGATATCCGTGTAGTTTTTAAACAGCATACCGCATTCGTAACCATGCGCTACTTCGCGTACATCGTCTTTAAAGCGTTTTAAGGTTTCCAGAGTGCCGTCATAAATAACTCGGCCGTCGCGTACTATGCGTACTTTTGCGTTTCTGGTTACTTTGCCTTCGGTTATATAACAACCACCGATTGTGCCGATGTTGGATGCCTTGAAAACTTGACGAATTTCTGCGTGACCCATGATTTTTTCTTCGAATTCTGGGTCTAGCATACCTTTCATTGCGGCCTCGATGTCGTCTATTGCGGAGTAAATTACGCTGTAGAAGCGTACGTCTACCTTTTCAGATTCGGCAACAGATTTTGCTACCGGCTCAGGGCGAACGTTAAAGCCGATTATTATCGCGTTGGATGCGGATGCAAGCATTACATCGGATTCGGTAACGGCTCCCGCTCCCGTGTGGATTATACGCACGCGTACTTCGTCGTTGGAAAGCTTCTCCAAACTGCCGCGCAGTGCTTCGACAGAACCTTGTACGTCGGCTTTTACTACCACATTTAGGTCTTTAATCTGACCCGCTTGGATTTGGCTAAACAAGTCGTCCAGGGAGACTTTTGTTGTGGTTTTGATCATGCCTACGCGCTCTTTTGCCTTAACGGATTCCGCAAGTTGGCGTGCTTGTTTTTCGTTTTGTGCGGTGTAAAGGATGTCGCCCGTGGTGGGGACTTCTGCCAAGCCGATAATTTCTACCGGCATAGACGGTCCGGCAAGTTTTACACTGCGTCCGCGGCTGTCTGTCATAGCACGCACTTTGCCGAATGAGCCGCCTGCCACAACAGGGTCACCCACTTTTAGTGTTCCCTCTTGTACAAGAACGGTGGCAACCGGACCGCGGCCTTTATCCAATTTTGCTTCAATAATGCTGCCTCGTGCGGATTTGTTTGGGTTGGCGCGTAATTCTTTCATTTCCGCCGTAAGCAAAATCATCTCAAGCAATTGATCGATACCCGTTTTCTGGCGTGCGGATACGGGTACGGTAATGGTTGTACCGCCCCAATCTTCCGGCTGAAGGCCGTGTTCGGTCAGTTGACGCTTTACATTGTCGGGGTTGGCGTTTTCTTTATCCATCATGGTTATTGCCACTATAATTTCTACACCTGCGGCCTTGGCATGGTTAATAGCCTCGATTGTTTGGGGCATGACACCGTCGTCTGCCGCCACAACCAAAATGGCAATGTCTGTAACTTGCGCGCCGCGCATACGCATGGCTGTAAACGCTTCATGACCCGGTGTGTCAAGGAAAGTAACGCGTCTGTTGTCAATTTTAATGCTGTACGCACCAATGTGCTGCGTGATACCACCGGCCTCGGATTTTTGTACATTTGCGTTGCGGATAACGTCCAAAAGCGACGTTTTACCATGGTCGACGTGACCCATTACAACTACAACGGGCGGGCGTGACTCGAGACTTGCCTCGTCTTCCGGCGCGGAAGAAAATGCCTCTTGGAATACGTCTACCTCTACATATTCTTCCACTAAAACGTTATATGATTCAGCAACTAAAGAAGCCGCTTCAAAAGTAATGGTTTGGTTGGCTGTTACCATTACGCCTTGCTTCATCAGAACTTTTATAATATCGGCGTTGGAGCGCATTAGTTTTTCTGCCAAGTCCCGCACTGTAATGGTTTCCGCAACGGTTATCATCGAAATGTCTGGTTCGATACGTTTAACCGGAACTTTTTTTACAGCAGGTTTTTTGCCTTTGCGGTCGATTGTTTTCTCGTTGCCGAAGCTGTCTTTTCTATCTTTTTTCGCACCCATGGTTTGGGCGTGTTGCTGGCGATTCCAAATAGTACGCTTGTCGCCTCTGGTCGATGTTTCGGATTTCTTGTCGTCTTTTCCGCGGGCAGCGGGTGCTGGACGGCCACCGGGTGCGTTACCCGGACGTGCTCCGCCTCCAAATGGCGGACGGCCGCCTGGTGCGTTACCCGGGCGAGAGCCGCCTTGTCCACCTTGGTATGGCGGACGAGAACCGCCCTGTCCCCCTTGATACGGCGGACGAGAACCCCCCTGTCCTCCTTGATATGGTGGGCGAGCCCCCCCCTGTCCTCCTTGATACGGTGGACGAGACCCCCCCTGTCCTCCTTGATACGGCGGGCGAGAGCCACCTTGCCCGCCTTGATACGGCGGGCGAGAACCACCTTGGTAAGGTGGACGGCTACCATCAGGACGTGGTGGGCGGTTGCCACCGGCACCCCCTTGATATGGCGGGCGATTGCCGTCACGCGGCGGACGATTACCTTCTGGGCGTGGTGGACGACTACCATCCGGACGAGGTGGACGCGGCGGCAAAGGCTGCCCATCCGGCCCAACAGGGCGAGGACGCGGCGGCAAAGGTTGCCCGTCAGGCCCTACCGGACGTGGACGCGGCGGCAAAGGCTGCCCGTCAGGCCCAACAGGCCGCGGACGTGGTGGCAAAGGCTGCCCGTCAGGCCCAACAGGACGTGGACGCGGCGGCAAAGGCTGCCCATCAGCACCGACAGGGCGAGGACGACGTGGCAAAGGTTGCCCGTCTGGCCCAACAGGGCGCGGACGCGGCGGTAAAGGTTGTCCGTCTGGTCCAACAGGGCGCGGACGCGGCGGCAAAGGTTGCCCATCCGGCCCAACAGGGCGTGGGCGGCGAGGTAAAGGCTGCCCATCCGGCCCGAGACGTGGGCGCGGCGGCAAAGGCTGCCCATCCGGCCCAACAGGGCGTGGACGAGGCGGCAGCGGCTGTCCATCTGGTCCAACAGGGCGTGGACGAGGCGGTAGCGGCTGTCCATCCGGCCCGAGCGGGCGTGGGCGTGGCGCCAATGGCCTACCATTGGCATCGACAGGACGCGCAGGCGGTGGTGTTACATCAGGCGATTTTTTTTCGACAGATTTTTCTACTGTCTCTGCTACCGGTTTTTTTGTCATTTCCGAAGCTATTGGCGAAGATATTGCCTTTTCAGGCTTTTCCACCTTAGGTGCTGCCACCTTTTCCGCAGGAGTAAACTCCTTTTTCAGCCGCGAAACGTCGCCTTCTTCTATTGAACTCATATGATTTTTAACCGGAGCGCCCATACTCTCCATTTTTGAAATGAGTTCCTTGCTGCTTACGTTTAGTTCTTTGGCCAGTTCGTGCACGCGTGTCCTTGGCATTAAGCCACCTTACCTTTCATTTATTGTTGCGGTTTTCAATGTATCATATATTTCTTGCGGAATGGCGCGCTTTAGCGAACGCTCCAGTCCCTTAGATTTTTGCGATTTTTGTAAACATTCGCTGTTTTTGCACAAGTACGCACCGCGCCCATGGGCTTTGTCCGTTACATCGGGTACTATGTCACCATTTGCGTTTGCTACTATGCGTATCAGCAAAGTTTTGTCTTTCATTTCTCGACAACCAACGCATCTGCGCTGTGGAATCTTTTTTACCGTTGCCATTACTTATCCGCAGTTGGCTGCGGTTCTTCGTATTCGTCGTAGTATTCGTCATCGTACTCATCGTCGTAATACTCATCATCGTAATATTCGTCATCGTAGTACTCATCATCGTAGTACTCGTCATCGTATTCTACGGCGGGTTCGGTTGCCGGTTCTGCAACGGAGTCATCCGCAGCCGATTTTTCTGCCGCTGGTTCATCCGTAGCCGGTGTGGTTTCTTCTGTTGCAGGTTCTTCTGCCGGAGCTTCTTTTTCATAGAAATCGGCATATGCCGCTTCTACTACTTCCGCTGCTGGTTCGGTTTCTTGTACAACAGGCACTTCTATCTCTGGAATTACAAGGAAATCTGTACCAGCGGCCTGTGTTTCGCTTTTTATGTCGATGCGCCAGCCTGTGAGACGTGCCGCAAGACGCGCGTTTTGCCCTTCTTTACCAATGGCAAGGGAAAGCTGGTGGTCGGGTACAACCACTCTCGCTTCTTGTTGTGCCTCGTTGGCGGCAACAGCCACAACCTTACTTGGGCTAAGTGCGGCGGCAATGTATTTTTTCGGATCTTCGCTCCACTGAACAATGTCTATTTTTTCGCCGCGAAGTTCGTTACTGATGGCATTAACGCGCTGTCCGTTTTGCCCTACACACGCGCCAATCGGGTCTACATGCGGGTGTTTGGCAAAAACCGCTACCTTGCTGCGAGCACCGGCTTCCCGCGCTACAGATTTTATCTCTACAACATCGTCTGCGATTTCTGGTATTTCTTGCGTGAACAAGTATTTTAATAACTCCGGATGAGTGCGGGACACATTTATAATTGGTCCCTTGCTGCTTTGCTTAACGTCCAATACATACACGCGAATACGATCATTGAAATGATAGACTTCACGCGGCATTTGCTCTGCCGCGGGCAGAAACGCTTCTATACGCCCAAGGTTTATTATAACACTGCGGCGGTCGCGCCTTTGCACAACCCCCATAAGCACTTGGTTTTGCTTGCCGATGTAATCATTAAAAAGAATTTCCCGTTCTGCTTCGCGAAATTTTTGCACAACTACTTGCTTGGCCGTTTGAGCAGAAATGCGCCCAAAATTGCCGGGCTTGATTTTTACTTCAATGGAATCGCCGATTTCATATACAGGATTGAGTTTACGCGCGGCGTCAAGGCTTACTTCCGCTATGTCGTCTGTAACTTCTTCCGCAACTATTTTTGTCGCAAGTACAGTATATTCGCCTGTTTCGCGATCCAAAATCACACGTACATTGGCATTTGCGCCCAAATGTTTTTTACAAGCAGATACCAGCGACGCTTCAATCGCTTCAAAAATAACTTCTTTATCAATACCTTTTTCCTTAGACACCAGTGTTAATGCGTCGATAAGTTCTCTACCGTTATCCATGGGGTCCTCCCTTATACTTTTATCAATCAAAAACCACTAAGCTGCAAGCGGAAACTTGACCAAGCTCTATTGTAAAATCCTCATCATCGGTTTTGATGGTGAGTTTACTGTCTTCAAATTTTACCAACTTGCCCGTAAATTTTTTACGTCCCGTTACCGGGTCAAACGGCGCAAAAAGCCGGACAGACATCTTGTGTCCGACAAAGCGCGCATAGTGTGCGGGTTTTCGCAGTTTGCGTTCAACCCCGGGAGAACTTACTTGCAGACGGTATTCGCCCGAAATGGGGTCTTCTTCGTCTAAAACGGCTCCCACTGCGTGGCTAACCCGTTCGCAATCGTCGAGATCTATGCCATCTGCGCTGTCTATAAAAAGCCGCAAAATACGCTCGCTGCCTTCCTTTACATACTCGATGTCGTATAGCTCGCAGCCTTCTTGCTCGGCCACCGGAGCAAGTAATTTTTCTAATATTTCAATCATGTATGACCTCCCATACATAACACAAGAGTGGGCAAGCACCCACTCTTCTTTGACAAAATCTTATGAATATGGCATAAGTTTACCATAAGTTTTAAAGTTTGACAAGTAGAATTTAGGGTTTCCAAAACTTTGCGCTGTAAGCTTAATTCTTACTGCTTGTTGTCATAAATAAGTCTTTTAACCGCGTGGCCTGTGACCGGCAGAGTCGCGTCTTCCTGGGTGATAATGCCGGCAGAAATCATTTTACTTAACGTAGAGAAAACATCTTCTTCCGAAAATTCGGGGCTGTTGCGTGATACAACAGTAACGGTTTTTCTAAATGTTGCTATAATGTCACTTTTTTCTTGCACCCACACTAAATTGTTTATAATTGCCTGCTCCAAAGAATTATTGCGCTCGCTTGACGGCAAAATTTTAGTGTACCAAGTGGCGGCGTCCGAAAGCAGTGGGCTCAAAGAGCCTTCGACTGCGTAAACGCCAACTTTTTTGTCATTAAAGTTGCGTAAGAATGCAACAATGCTTTGAAAATGGCTGTCCCCCGTAAATAAAATGAAATGTTCGATTTCTTGCCGTCTAAATAGATGCTGATAGATATGATCCAGCATAATAAAGTCGGTATAGTCTTTAGTTTTGTCGCCCTTAGAGCAATCGATGATACTTGTGGAAATACTTCTTAGTTTTATAGGATGATCTTTTATATATTCCTGAGAAAAGTCCGCAAAGAAAATAACATCCCTAAGCTCGCCCTTGTCTCGTACATGATTAAACCACCCCATAATGTCCGGCCCGATTTGGTACTGGTTTTTGCATCCATAGAACCACGCCTCATAGTCTACAAATACCGATGTGGGCACTTTTTCGAATGTTTCGTCTTTAAAATTTTCTATATATTGCATATTTTGCCTCCAATTGCATGTGCAAAGGAAGGAAACCCTTGTTGGGAATTGTAACATTTTTTTGTACAAATTGGAAGAGCTTTAGTATTACTAACGCATGAAGGGTCAAAACGTGTAATTTGGTGTATGGAATGTCGATTTGTAACGCTACGTTTGAAATGGTGGAGCTTAAGTTACACGCTTTGAGCCTTCATACGGCGGCCGCTTATTGCTATATCAAAAATTTTACTTCTATATTAGTACATGTGTCCGCAAACTTTTTGCGAATTACCTCATATTTAGGAAAATAGTCGTACTCGTCAAATACTGTTGCTATAACTTTGGAGCTGCTACCCTTTGTTACAATGCAAACAAGAGCAGGGGATTCGCTGTCTTCATTAGGGGTTACTTGTATTTTTGCAATTGCGTCTGTTAAGCCAAATTCCCAAAGTAGGTTTTCGAGTGCTTTAATTTCTGTTTCGTATTGTGGCATGATTGGTCGCTCCTTTTTTTGTTTTTATGAGGATAACATAAAATAGGGTAGGTGGGAAGCCTTTGGGATGGATGTAAATTTTCAACTGGTGACTGTGGGTCACTAGTTGAAATCGTGTGGGGATTTATTGGAGTTATTCTTTAATACTCCTAGATGTTAACAAAATTCCAACAGATTTATATTATATGTTTAGCCGACAAAAACAGATAAAATCGAGAGTCAAAATAAAGCGCATTAAAATATTTCGGAATTTGCTTGCACTTGCAGTCACTACCAAATTACAATATAATTCATTCACAAGAGACAGGAGTGATGCAAAATGCAAAAAATCAAAACAGCAATAATCGGCTACGGCAACATTGGCAAGGGTGTGTATGAGGCAATCCAAGCTGCACCGGACATGCAGCTTATCGGCGTAGTTCTAAGAGATGCGCAAACAGCGGCAAAAAAAGGCATCCCAGCAGGGGTTACCGTAGTAGAGCATATCGCGGAACTTAGTGCAATAGATGTGGCATTCCTATGTGTGCCGTCACGCAGTGTCGCAAGTATGGCAGAAGAATTTTTAGCAAGAGGCATACACACCGTAGACAGTTACGACATTCACGAGAACATATATGACGTACAGCAAAAACTGGCAAAAATAGCACAAGCCAACAATGCTGTATCAGTTATAGGCGCGGGCTGGGACCCGGGGACGGACTCCATGGTGCGCTGCATACTAGAGGCTGCCGCGCCAAAGGGGCTAACATACACAAATTTTGGCCCAGGCATGAGCATGGGACATACCGTAGCTGTAAAAGCCATAAAGGGAGTCGCGAACGCGCTGTCTGTAACAATCCCACTTGGGACGGGCATACACCGTCGTATGGTGTATGTGCAGCTTGACAATGCACAAGAAGCCGCCGCGGTATCGCAGGCAATAAAAAAAGACCCGTACTTTGCAAACGACGAGACACACATCATGTTTGTAGAAGACGTGGACGCGCTGCAGGATAAGGGCCATGGAGTAAACATGGTACGCAAAGGCGTGTCGGGTACGACAGATAACCAGTTGTTTGAGTTTAACATGCATGTAAACAATCCCGCGCTTACCGCACAGGTGATGGTGTCTGCGGGGCGTGCTGCTACACGGCAACAGCCGGGCTGTTATACAATGATTGAAATACCGCCGGTTGACTTGTTAGCTGGAAATCGCGAAGGACATATTAGACGATTGGTGTAAATGTATAGTTAAAACAAATAACCACCCCAGTACTCCGTGCCATCCTTCCGAGGCGGGGAATAAAACCCGCAAATTCCTCTTGGAAGGGCGCACGAATTGGGGGTGGTTATGGCTTGTGTATTTGCTTTTCTTAACGACATTTAGCTTACGCATTCTCTCGTTTTTTGTTGGGGCTTAATCAGATAGCCTTTTTTTGTAGCCAAACACGTTTTAATCTATTTCGAAACTTCTAACAATTTCCGCGATAATTTCTCTGGTTGCCGGGCTGTTGACACGTTCTGGGAATACTACTATCAATGCAAATGCTCTGTCTCCGGCATTGATTATATACTCTATGACGTAACGCCACCCTAGCTCAGAATCATATCTGTATTCTAATATAACTCCGCTGGATACACCGGAAGATAACTGGCCGGAAGGGATTGCGGTCGGTTGCCTTATTACCGTAATGTAGAAGTCTTCGGCGTAACCCCTAAAATTCTCTCGCATGTCTTCAATCGTTAGAGTACTATCAAATGGTTCAATAAAAATACCGATATCATTTCGGGTATCAGAGAAAGTGCTGTTGTTGTTAAAGCGCGACCACGTAGCAGGTATATCAACGGTAAATCTCATCGCCGTATTGCGTACGGTACTAAATACCGTAGTACCTTCTATCGGTTCTCTAATCATGACCCCAACTATGTTCGGGTCAATTGCTTCAAACTGAACACTATCAACAATCCTTTGTATAATTGCCGTATTGTTTCGTGGTACGGTTATATTTAAGCTATACAAATATCCTTGATATTCCCAGAATATGTGGCGCCTGGTAAATTCAAAAGCTCTAATCTGTCCTTCTAGTTGAAAATATGTTGCGGTGATTCCGTTAACTTGCATGGTTCTTAATGCGCTGTGGCTGTGTGTGTTTGGGTTGTAAGTCCTTCTGCCGCGCTCTAATTCCTCTGTTGCCCATCTCTCAGCACTGTCACCGCTTTGTATCGAAACGATTTCAATAGCCGCCCCGGCAAACACATTGCTCTCATGCAAGGTACCGAAGAAAAAGTGGTTAACACGATTAAAATCAGGCCATTCTAACCATTCTGCGGGTATACGGAATTGGACTCTTAAATCTCTGTTATCAAACAGTCTCATGCCGTCTACAACGTTTGATAAATCCTCGGTTTCGCCAGGTATGAAAGTAAAATCAAATGTATCAACAATTGCTAAATACTCATTGCGCGCGGCTAATCCCACCGAATTGTCAACTACCGTGGTAATAAGAACAATTTGGTTGTTGGGGCGGATAAATACGCGGCGCTCTACAAAATCAGTTCTATCTCTAAACTGTGTGGCAACAAACTCGGCGCCACTTGTTGTTTGTCTAGTCTCCTGCCCAATGAGAGTAAATTGTCTTGCATGCTCCATCTCCGTTGCTCTAATTGCCGCAAATGTTACATTTTCTGTATTTGAAAAATGATCGATATCGATAAACGCATAATTGCTGAGAATAAAGATATTACATCCCCCATCAAACCGACTGAAATAAAGCTCCATATTCGGCGTGTTTCTTATAGACCAGCCAAGAAAGCTATCGCCTATTCTCAGTTGGCTCGAGGGTTGCAAAATACTCTCAATATCAACAATGGGCGCATCAAATGCCTCTTTAACCACCGTAATGGCTTGCGTGTGCACGTCCCACTCTACTTCCGCTCCAAAATTTTCGGTAATAAACCTAAGCGGTACCATCGTTACATGGTTGGTTAGCTGAGGCTGAGACAATAGTGTTTGCCTTTGGTCATTAACATAGGCATTGATATTATTAATCTGCAGTACAAGCCTAACATTTTGATATGTAAATATAATTTGCCTTGTTTCGCCAACCCACTCAACATCTGCGCCGAATGCTTCGGTAATAACGCGAGCAGGTACAAGAGTTACGCCATCCACAACAAATGGTGTTTCAATTTCAACAGGATTGCCATTGATATTTAGAGTGCTGTCTCCTACTCTAAAAGATATTTCAACCCTGTCTGGTGTTTGGGCAAAAACTCCCAAGCTCATAAACCCGAACACAAAACACACAACAACGAACAACTTTAAAATTTTCTTCATACAAACACATCCTTATTTTTATTGGGTATTAATTCAATGTTAAACGCAAGACCATTTCAGTGTTACCCCGTTGTATTCTAAATTCCGCGCTGTCGCCACGGCTATAATTTTTCATACGTTCGTTAAAATCAACCTGACTATGCACATTTCTTCCATCGATTGCAAGAATAACATCATTGTTTTGAAGACCCTCCTGCAGCGTAACGCCGCTGCTTGAGACAACGCGCAACCCGTCTCTTGTCGGAAGCCCTCTTCGGGCAGCCCAGCCTTCTTCAAGAGTTGCGCTAATGTTAGCTCGACGGACTTCGCCATATCGGTCAAACTGGTTTAAAACAAATCTTACCGTGTCTGCGGGTATGGCAAATCCAATACCATCAATCCCAACTCCAGTGAATTTACTTGAATTAATTCCGACTATTTGACCGCGCAAATTAACCAGCGGGCCACCGGAGTTTCCGGCGTTTATTGCCGCATCGGTTTGAATAAGCGCGTATTCTCCGGATAATCCCCTGTCTACACCACTGATAATGCCCTTGGTTGCCGAATTTTGCAAAGAAAATGACAATGGCGTTCCAATGGCAATTACTGTATTTCCAACCATAATATCTTGATCTTCCGCAAAAGTAACGATGGGTAAGCCCAGCCTATCAATTCTAATTACAGCAAGATCTGACCCGTGATCAATAAAACGAACTCGCCCGTTGTACACACTGCCATCATGTAAAATAACAACGATATTTTGCAATCCGTCAACAACATGGGCATTTGTTAGGATATCTCCGCCGCTTCTTATTATAACTCCACTCCCGCCAGCCATCCCGCCAGCCCACCGGTCTTGATGTGCTAAGGATGTTCCGGTTGTATTGCCAACAATAGCAACGACACTTGGACTTATTTCTTGGATTATTTGGGTAACTGTCGAATCGTTGCTTACAGTATCAAGGTTAATGCTTACGGCGTGTGCGTGCACATCCCAGCTTACTGTCGCTCCCAATGCTTCACTAATAGTACGCAAAGGGACGAAAGTAGTGTCATTGCTTATAAACGCGCCACTATTAGAAATTCGTCTTCCGTTCACAATAATATCGGGATATACATTTTGCGAATAAACTACCACAGAACTTAGTAGTAACAACGTTAATATTACTAAAATTATTTTTTTGGTCACAATACCCTCCGTCATTTTTTTATTTATAATGCAGTATTGCATAATAACATATCGTCTGTCAATATCGCGATTAATACAAAAATATGACACTTTTCGAGCTTTTTGCCGAGATTATAGTCATGAGTTAGAATAAAAGGCTAAACATTTCAAATTTGAAATGTTTAGCCTTTTATTTTCTGCTAGGAAATTGGTCTGCACGAAACGCGCGCGCAAGCGCGCTTTGTTCAGATGCTACAAAACACTTTAAAATATCATCCACACAACAACTTCCGCAATGGCTGTATAAATTACATACAAAAGTCCGACAAACAACATCTCGTGTGCGAGATTCAACTTCTTTTCACGCGCCTCGGTATATCTTGCGCCAATGGTAGAATGATCCATAAGTTTGTCGCGTTTCAAAAACACGGGCACAAACATCAATACAAGCGATGCGATTAAAACAATCACCGATATAAAGAAGTTCACAACAAAAACAAACTCAAGCGTAAACTGCCCATCCATAAAAAAACCATACGGGACACTAATAACGGCCCCCAGCACCATAAGCCCAAGCGCGGTAAGGCTATATCTTGCAAACAGCTTTACAAACAGCCTCATGAACCTGCCTTTTCCACCAAGTGACACGCACAGAACCTACCCGGCGTGACTTCTACAAGCTCTGGGGTAATATCTTTACACATGTCCTCTCTCATAAAACATCTGCCATAGAACCTGCAGCCCGGCGGCGGATTAATTGGACTTGGTACGTCCCCTTCAAGGATAATGCGCTCGCGCTTAATCTCTGGGTTGGGAATAGGTATCGCGGATATCAATGCCTTGGTATATGGATGCAGCGGGTCTTTGAAAATGGAAGTATAGTCACTCATCTCAACAATTTTGCCCAGGTACATAACAACAATATTATCACTTACATGCTTGATAACGCCCAGGTCATGAGAGATGAATAAATACGTAAGTTGGAGTTCCTTCTGCAGCTCGTCCATTAGGTTCAAAATTTGTGCCTGAATAGACACGTCCAATGCAGAAACAGGTTCGTCCTGCACAATAAACGATGGGTTTAACGCCAACGAACGGGCAATACCAATACGCTGGCGGCGTCCGCCATCCAGCTCATGCGGATATGTCATTTCCAAGCGGCGCGCAAGGCCTACAATATCCATAAGCTCGTAAACGCGGTTGTTCAGCTCCTTTTTGGTTTTGAACAGTTTGTTTATTATCAGCGGCTCGGCAATAATTTCCGATACGGTCATACGCGGGTTAAGCGACGCAAACGGGTCTTGGAAAACAATTTGCGCATTTTGGCGGAAGTTGCTCATTTGCTTTTTGTTGTAATCGAGAATATTCTCGCCATTAAACAAAACTTCGCCAGCGGTTGCCTCCAGAAGCCGCAGTACAACTCTGCCCGTTGTGGACTTTCCGCAACCGGATTCGCCAACCAGCCCAAGCGTTTCGCCCTTGTTGATAGAAAAGCTAATATCATCCACGGCGTGAAGCGGGCCTTTTTTTGTTTGGAAATATTTTTTTAAGTTTTTGACTTCCAATAATTTTTCTGCCATCGTCTTCACACCTCCTCGCTTTTATATTGCAGACATTTTACAAAATGCCCCGGGGTTATTTCGATATTTTGCGGCACAGTTTTGGCACATTCGGGTTTTGCCATTTCGCATCTTGGGTGGAATGGGCAGCCCGATGGCAAATCCGACGGGTCGGGCATTAGACCTTGGATTGGCCGTAGAGAAGATTCGTCCTTTTCGATATCGGGGATCGAACCGAAAAGTCCTATTGTGTACGGGTGTTTTGGGTTTTTGAAAAGTTCATATTTGTCCGCATACTCCACAACACTGCCGGCATACATAATCGCGCATTTGTCGCAAATTTCCGCAACTATGCCAAGGTCGTGGGTTATCATAATCATGGATGTGTTAAATTCCTTTTTCAAGTTCTTCATCAGTTCAAGAACTTGAGCTTGAATTGTAACATCAAGAGCCGTTGTAGGCTCGTCCGCAATAAGCAATTCTGGATTACACGCCAGAGCAATAGCAATTACAACCCTTTGACGCATTCCACCCGAAAACTGATGCGGGTAGTCCTTTGCGCGCTCTTTTCGAATACCTACAAGATCAAGCATTTTTTCTGCTTTCTCTATGGCTTCCTTTGCGGTAACTTTTTCGTGAAGCAGAACAACTTCCGCAATTTGGTCGCGCACTGGGATAACCGGGTTAAGGCTTGTCATTGGGTCTTGGAAAATCATCGAAATTTTACTTCCGCGGATTTTTCTCATATCCGCTACAGATTTTTTTAATAGATTTTCGCCGTCGAACTCGATTTTGGAATTCTCTGGGTCAATTACTTTGCCGGGTGGGTTAGGGATAAGCCCCATTATACCAAGCGCGGTAGTGGTTTTGCCTGCACCAGTTTCGCCAACAAGGCCAATGGATTCGCCTTTGTTTAGTTTCAGGTTCAAATCGTTAACGGCTCGAACGGTGCCGTCGTCTGTAATGTAATGGATAGATAGGTTTTGTATATCCAGCAAAACTTCGTTATCTTTTACTTCTGGAGCATTTGCTTCAGGAATATTTGTATCAGCCATATTTACCACCTCTACTTTTTAAGCCTTGGGTCAAAGGCATCTCTCAAACCGTCGCCCATCATGTTAAGTGCGAAAATTATAAGAGCAATCATAGCCCCCGGGAACACTACAGTCGGCCAAAAATGCATTATAAAACGGCGGCCGTCCGCAAGCATAGCACCCCACTCGGGACGTGGCAGTTGGATACCAAGGCCAAGGAAGCTAAGAGCGGCGGCTGCTGCAATAGCACCGGCCATACCCATTGTTGCCTGCACAACTATAGGAGCCATGCAGTTTGGCAAAATATGCTTTCTTATAATGCGGAAATCGCTTGCGCCAACGCTGCGGGCGGCCTCGATAAACTCCTGCTCACGAACCGAAAGCACCGACGCGCGCGATATTCGCGCATAGCCGGGTATAGCACCTACACCTACCGCAATCATAACGCTCATTAGGCCCGGCCCGAGCGCCGCGGCAATGGCTATCGCCAGCAATACGTCCGGCACGGCAAGTATAATGTCTACCATGCGCATGAGAATGTTATCGGCCTTGTTGTAGAACCCGGAAATGGAGCCGATAGTAACCCCCGCAAGCATGGAAATACTTACAACAACGAATCCAACTTGCAAGGAAATACGCGAACCGTGGGCAATACGTGAAAAAACGTCGCGCCCCAATTGGTCTGTACCCATAATGTGTTCGCTACTTGGATATAGCTGCCTGCGTGTAAGGTCTTGTATATCGTATCCGGGATTAAGCTCGTCCCCCGGCGCAAGAACATCCGCAAAAATTGCCAGCATGAAAAGCATAATCATTATAACCAAGCCAATCATGGCGGTTTTGTTTCTCCTAAAGCGACGCCATACTTCGGCAGCTTGGCTGCGCTTTTTTCTGGGCTTGGTATCGGTTGCGTTGGGAACTGCATTTTTATCTGAATTATCCATTTTTGTCACCCCTCTATTTATACTGCGACCGAATACGAGGGTCGACATACGCGTACAGAATATCAACTAATAGGTTTACCATACTAAATATTATGGCAATAAGTAAAACGCCGCCCTGTACAATGGGGAAGTCCTGTGAGCGGATGGAGTTAATCATAAACCCGCCAAGACCAGCTATGGAGAAAATTGTCTCAGTAATAGCCGCACCACCCAGCAAGAACCCAAACTGCAAGCCAACTACCGTAATAACGGGAATAAGCGCGTTTTTGAGCGCGTGCCGGAATATGATTACGCTTTCTTTCTGGCCTTTTGCCCGCGCGGTTCTTATGTAGTCCTGTCTTATTACTTCAAGCATACTCGAACGAGTCATACGCATTACAATAGCCGCCGACGACATACCAATGGTAAGTGACGGCATTATCCACTGTATGGGAGTTTCAAACCCCGAGGGCGGAAATACCTCCAGTCGTACAGAGAAGAATAATATGAGCATCATACCAAGCGCGAAGTTTGGTATCGATACCCCTATAAGCCCTATACTTTGGGCAATATTGTCAAAAATAGTGTACTGCTTTGTGGCACTGATAATGCCAAGGGGTATACCAATTACAACCGCTACCATAGCCCCCATGGCGGCAAGCCTAAATGTAGTGGGAAATCTGTCGGAAATCTCGTCCCAAACAGGGCGTCTCGATTGGAATGAACGGCCTAGTCTGGTTTGCTCTGCATCACCCAATACAGTTCGTCCAACATATGAAAAGAACTGTACGATAAAAGGATCATCCAATCCCATGCGTTCCCTTAACTCTTCTACTGCTTCCGGAAGAGCTTGCTCCCCAAGAATTCCTCTGGCTGGACATGCCGGGTTTATGTAGTTTAGAACGAATGTTATAAACAATACGCCAAACATAACCGGTATCATCATTACCAGCCTTCTTAAAATAAACTTAAGCAAAGGTTTCACCTCATTTATCTATCTACAAAGTAAGCGGCGCAAATAATATGCGCCGCTTACGCAACAAATCCAAAACTCTACTGTGCATAGGAAAGGATTTTACCTTACCTTGCTGCTAGCGGTTGCCGCAAACGCGCAACTTCAAGTTTGATTCGGAAGAAGCCGCCCGTTTGCAGTATATGAATTTGTTAAATTACGGTAGAATTACAGAAGCTAATCTGTGGTGTCCGGCAGGTAGTGCTACAAACCCTTCAACTCCTACTGCAGTTACAAATAGGTCTTCGCCTTGCCAGATAGAAATCCATGGAAGTTCTTCAAATAGAATTTCTTGGATTTCGTGGTAGATTTGTAGGCGTCTTGCTTCGTTGGTTTCCATTCTGCCTTCTTCAAGCAATGCGTCTACTGTAGGGTTTGCGTAGAACATACGGTTACCGGCTGCGCCAAACGCGGAGCTGTGGAACAGGTTAAACATACCATAGTCTGGATCGTTTGTAACTGTGCCCCAAGCGATAACAAACATTTCGTGGTGGTCAGGTGATTCCATTCTTTCGGTAAAGATGTTGAACTCAAGCAACTCGATTGTTACGTTTATACCAACTTGTCTTAGCTGCGCGCCTAGGATTTCTACAAGGTCTGCTCTTTGCGCGTTACCTGTATTTGTCCAAAGGATAGAATCAAATCCGTTTGGATGGCCGGCTTCTGCCAATAGTTCGCGTGCGCGGTCAAGATTTTGTTGGCGCATGTCGATACCAGGGTGAGATGACCAAACTGTTTCCGCAATAACTGTAGAGCCTGGTGCGCCTACGCCCAGCCAAACTGCGTCAATGATGGTTGGCAGGTCGATAGCGTATGCGATTGCTTGACGTACGCGTACATCGTCAAACGGTGCTTTTGTTGTGTTAAAACCAAGATATGTTAAGCTAAATGTTTGTTGTCTTACAAGGTTTACGCGAGCATCGCCTTCTGCCACAGGAACGTCTGTTGCAGAAATACCGTATGCGATATGCGCATGGCCTGTTTGAACTTCGATTAGTCTGTTTGCTGCTTCCGGTACCATTCTAAATGTTAGGTTTTCGTAAGCAGGGGCAGCACCCCAGTAACCATCGAAACGTGTTAGTTCAATTCTGTCACCGGCTGCATGGTTTACAAAACGGAATGGGCCAGAGCCAACAGGGTTTGCGCCAAAATCGTCTTCGCCGTAATGTTCTACCGCAGCTCTGCTAACCATGGAGATTGCAGGGTGGGTTAGGTGAGAGATGATTGGAGCAAATGGGAAGTATGTGTTAACTACGATTTCATATTCGCCGATAACATCAACAGATGAAACCATGTCGATCATAGCTCTTGAGTGAGGAGATTCTACAGAGCGCATGATGGAGAATGCAGCATCTTCTGCTGTAAATCTTTCGCCATTGTGGAAGTATACACCTTGGCGAAGCTGTATGCGTAGTGCCGCGGGGTTGTCGAAAGAATAGCTTTCTGCCAGAAGCGGTGTAATAACAGCTTCTGATCCAACTTGTACAAACAGTGTTTCGTAGATTTGTACATTTACTTGAGACGCAGGCTGAATGTTAGGGCCTACTGGGTCAAGAGTTGTTGGGAGTGATGGCATAAGTACATAAACTGTGCCGCCTGCTGTCGCTTCTTGACCGCCTTGGGCTGCCTGTCCGCCTTGGGCTTGTTGGCCACCTTGGTCGCCGGTACCTGGGGCAGGTTGGTCTGCAGTTCTGTTACATGCAGCAAATGCAAACATTGCTACAACCAGTAACACCGTGATTGCTGTTAACTTCTTCATTTTGAAAACCTCCTAATTTGTTTTGTGAGTATAAATTATTCGGTATGTTACACTTTAATTACAATTTTGTCAAGTGATTTGGATTTTTTTGTTTGAAAATCATGTTTTACGACGTTATGTACCTGTACAGCCGCGCTTGCAAAACGTAGTATAGCCCGGGAGTGGTGCTTGTTGGTGTGACAATGGTTAATACTTGGTCGTACTCTGTTACATCCAGCCGTGTGTTGTATAGCGACGCCAGTGTAAACATTTCCACACGCTCTCCCCAAACATCAAGCGGGTGGTAAACCTGCGCAAATGGGAATTCTTTTGGCGCAACGTAAAAGGCAAAGATTTCCCAGTTGTAGTTCGCAAACTTGGTGTCAAATGAAATAACCGGATGCGCAAGGAAGAAATCGTAATAGAAATATTGTGTCAATATACGCTGCAGATAACTGCCGTTATAGCCGTGTATAACCACGTTTACATCCATGTCAAGGTAAATATCCACCATGTAGTCCAAAAATACCCAGCCGGTACCAGACGGGTTTTTGTAGATATCGTGTGATGTGTAAAATTCGTTGTCTGCCCCTTGTACAACGTAGGTTTCAAAGTCGGTTCCTTCTATATATAAGTGGCCTACAATGTCGGGGTTGCCAAAAGCTTCCCATAGGGCAATAAATTCCGGCCTTGGGTCAAGCGGAATGCGTGAAAAAGGGGAAATTGGATCATGCTCTGCGTAAATTTCCAGTTCTTGCATGGTAGGGTTGTATGGAATTAGTGCTGTTGGCGGCGAGGGTATGTCCACTACGTCAACTATGTCTGCCGCAACATCTGCCGTCTGCCTTGTAGGGGTATAGTATGTGCGGTACCAATAAAAAGCCCCCGTACCTATTGATAGAACGCATAAAATCGCCAAGCAGGCAACCGTAAACCATGGGATTTTGATATCCTCTTCTTTTTTTTCATTTGTCTCCGGCGGGATCTCGCTGCCTGACGATTGTATTAGTAGCGCGTCGCATATTTGGGGCTTCTTTTTTGGGGGTTTGGGCATGGGAACAAGCCCGCTGCGGCGGGTAGCCGGGAGTACGTTTAGGCCGTCGCGCGTTATTTTCATGTTTGTTTTGTATCTTGGCGAGGCAGAAATATCTTTGATGTTTAGGTTGTTTTTGGCGGTGGGAGTATCGCTCTTGGAATCATCACCCAGTATCGATGTTGCTAAATAGCTCATTTCGAGAAGTGGATAGTCCGGCTTTTTTGGGGGGGTGTTTTTAGGTTTTTTCATATTGTCCTCCTTGCCCATTGCGGGCACTTCCGTTGTCAACTACATTTATTTTTACGGAATTATCCCGCTCGCTTATGCATGTTTGCGATTATTAACCGCCCTGCACTTTAGCATATTTGAAGTGTTATGGCGGGCGAATACTATTCGCCCCTGCAATATGCAATAACGTGCGTAAAGGGATAGTTCCGTATTTTTTATATTATCGTGCCGCGTATATTTGCTCGATTAGTTCGGGCATTGCAGTTGCGGGCATGTAGTTTACAAACAGTAAATCTATATTTTCGAATTCCTCAATTATATCCATCACACTGCCGGTAAATTGCCGTGGATCAATTTTTACAATGTGTTCGTAATGGGGTGCAATCCATGGTACAAGCGCGTTGGCAAAGGAATCTTTTATCACCATTAATGTGCGTCCGTTTTGGTTGGAAGATGTAAAGTGATTAATCGCCACGTCACCGCCCAAAAATATCCTATAACACGCGGCGGATAAGTCTACCGGTATGATAAATAACTCTGTGGAGAAAGTAGTACCGTCATTTATCTTGTAAAAGTGAATAGTATCGGGGTGTTCTAAAATTGTGCGATTGCGCGTACCAACCGCCAGTGAACCAAGGAACCCACCGATTATATACTCGGAATAATTTTCGATAGTTATGGGCGAAAACCCCGCTGCTTGTGCAAAAGCCAAGTAAGCGAAATACGCGCCAATTGCTGTCCAGTGGTGGTCTGTACGGAAAAAAATATACTCGTGGGCATTCTCTTCCAAAATGCTGTGTGCGTCTACGGTAATAATTCTATCGTCCAAAAGGCCGTTAATAAATTGTATAGTCTCAAGCTGGGAGCTGTTTACCGCCGCGTACCGCGCACCCATAAACTCTACCTTAACAGGAGCAAGCATAGAGAATACGCGTACATTATCGGGTAGCTCTGCCTTGTAGGCGTTAAGTACTTCCGCATAGCGGGTGGCGGCATCCCGGTTTTCCCTATAACGCAAGTAGAAAATAGCGTGTTCGTTGAAATGCTTGTCTACACCAAAGGGCTGCAATGGGTCGACCGGACTGCCTATGATGGTATGGGCCGGGTCAATTTCTTCATACAGCAAAGGGGCAAGGCCATAGCCTAAATCCTTTGCGTCGAAGTCAACCACTGTGGCACCGCCTGGCAGCCGTATTCCGTAGGAGTGCTCCACAATATTACCGAAAGTGAGCAGATTTGTTCTAAACGCCGCGTTATCCAGCAGATATGACTCCAACCCGCCGAAAAATTCCCCACTGATAAAATTTTGCGCATAGACGCTTGGAAAGCTTTCCATAACGCGGTTTTCGAACGCGGGTGCATGTGGGTCGGACGGTAGAATAAGAATAAGAACAGCAAAAACAACTAACGCCGTCAAAAATATAGCGATGTTTAATTTATGCATACAAACACCCCCTAAAATCTGAAATAAATAAACGGGCTAAATGTTTGCCCAATCAACAGCATAAAACTTATGCTTAGCACCATAAGGTTAAAAACAGGTTGGGCAATAGGCCAGCGCGCATTTGTAATTTGCAAAATCTTAAATGGCTTGCGGGTGGAAAATATCGCAAAAATAAGCAATATCCAAATATTAGCCAGCAGCAATTCCGTAGCGTGGTAGTCTGTTAAAAAACCGCCCATCCCCCAAAAACGCCCTGCCGCCAAGCGCAACTGCCCCATATCCGTAAAGTAAAATATCAACCAGCCAAAAAGTACGATAAACAAGCAGTACAAATGAGAAAAAAACCTTGGGATTTTTTGCAAGAACCCGCTCAAGAAATATTTTTCAATAATCAAAATAACACCGAAATACAGCCCCCACAACACAAAATTAACTGAAGCACCGTGCCATAGTCCGGTGGCCATCCACACTACCATTATATTGAAAACCGCACGTTTTCGGTTGCCGCCAAGCGGTATGTATAGGTAATTTCTAAAAAAGTTACCTAAAGAAATATGCCAACGCCGCCAAAACTCTGTTATGCTGCGGGATTCGTACGGATGTTCAAAATTCTCTTTAAAATCGAATCCGATAATTTTGCCAAGGCCTATTGCCATATCCGAATAGCCGGAAAAGTCGAAATATATCTGAAACATGAACATTATAAGCCCAACCCATATTGCTTGTGTGGACATATTGGCCGTGCCCAGCAGCTCGTTTGCCACTACTCCCGCGTGGTTGGCAAAAATAACTTTTTTGCCTAACCCCATAATAAACCGACTAATTCCCGCGCTTACCTTTTTCAAGTTGGTATCGCGCTCGGTAAGCATATGCTCGACATCCGCGTAACGTATTATTGGCCCCGCAACCAGTGGTGGAAACATTGCTACATATGTCAAAAAGGCAAGAGGGCTGCGTTGAGCTTTTATCTTGCCTTTGTAAACATCTATCGCGTATGACATTGTTTGGAAAGTGTAGAAAGAAATACCAATTGGCAGGACGAGCGCGAACATAACCTGTATACCCACAAGCCCCAGCAGAAACTCTGTATATTTGAATAAAACCAATAGCCCTAAACTGCAGCATAGTGAAATTGTCAGCAGTACTTTAGGTTGCCACTTGCCTTGATATTTTTCCATAAACAAGCCAATCAAGCAGTCGCAAGACGCGGAAAATATCAACAAAACAACCCAAACGGGCTCTCCCGCGGCATAAAATAGCAAAGAGAACAGGAGTAGTACAAGATTACGCGCTTTAACATAACGTTTTGGTACACAAAAATAAACCAAAAGAAATATAGGCAAAAAAAGCACAATAAATGTAAGTGTGGAAAATACCATCTAAAACACCCTAATTAGTTATCACAGGCGGCCTGCTGTAAACAGTCTCTGTATGAAAATTGCCCGTAAAGCCTCTGTCCCTTGCGGAATTAACGCTTGGCGGGTGGTTAAAATGCCACCACTCGGAAGCAAGGGGAGTAAATCCCGAATATGCAAATGCGGTTTGCAAATTCATAACCCCCGGTGTAACAGTAGAACTCATTCTAACGTTACCCGCAAGTATTTGTGCCGCGGAAATGCTGCGCGGAGAATCTACAATAGCTGCCCATGGGCTAAGCTCATGCATATTGGTTGGCATGATGTATGGCCTGTAATCTAAAATATGCCTGTAAATAAAATCGCCAGTTTGCCGATATTCGAAATAGCGGACACTGCCTATACTCACATCCACTGCCGCGCCGCGTTGGTGGTTGGAAACCCCTGTTGAAATGAACCAGCCCAAGTTCCAAGACCCGCGGGTGATGGCATCTCGCACAAAGGTGTTTTCCGCAATAAGCGCGTTCATCCCGTCTACAACAGCGCGCTGTGCTTCCGCGGGACGGAAGGCTTCGTATAAAATTATGGTATCTCCGCCCGCTAACGCGAACTGCTGCACCTCGTAAAGGCTTAACGCCATGGAGAATTTTGCTGGCATTATATATTCTTCCCGCCCAAGGCGCGGGTTGTATGTACGGGCATGGTATAGCTGTTGCCAAGATATCCCGGGGATATCAAAACCGTTGGAACTCTTGAGAGATGAAGACACGTTTGTGTTTGTATATATCATGGAAGGAAGTACGTCCGGCAGGTTGATAAAACATGCTCGGCGGTCTACCCAGCCTGTTTCGTCGCTAAGCTCCACATACCACCAGTTACCCGTTCCTTCCAATATAACAAAAGCTTGCCCGGGTGGCAGGCTTTTAATGGTGCTGGCATTTGAAGTGGGCTCGCGGCGCAGGGGTGTATTTATAGCGGCCCAGCCTGTAGCGCCGTTTATAGGAAGCTCGAGCGCACCGCCCGCTTCCGAATATCTTACGCCCGTAAGTATTACCTCGGGCTCAAGCTCCATTGCAATAACTTCGCCATCTCTGTCCAAGATAGCGGTGGCTATGCGGGATACGGCTTCGTCCCCGGCATCATACGCTCGGTAATTTAGCCATTCGGCAAAATTGGGTACTCTGCTTACATACACTAGCGCAAGCGTACCGATAGCCATCATAAGCACCATGATAAATAGAATTTTAAACCCGTTTAAAACTTTTCTTAACATTTTTGCTCTACCTCACGCTACTAAATAATAATAACCCGGTTTCTTTGTTCCACTCGGCAGTGGTCCCAGTTGCTGCCGCAAAAAATTTCATCGGTACAAAAATTATTTCATCTATAACTTGTGCGGGTATATCCATTGGTATAAAGCTGTCCAGAGCAAAGGCTACCGGCCTGCCGACAAACAAAGTAACAGGGCTCCTGTCATTCGTACGCGCGGTTGCAATGTGATATGTGCTGTGGAACTCTACTTCATATCCAAGCGGCTCAAAAAGCGCGTACATGGGTAATAAGAGCTGTTCGTCAAACAATATCGCGGAAGTTGTAAGTGGTAGATGTACTTCGTCTAAATAGATATTTATACGCGCAAGTTTTTCTTCTTCCCGCCGAATGAGTTCTGCAAAACCGAAGTTTAATAGGCGGCGGCTGTAAGTTTGTCTTGCGTCGTTGCTTGGGGCATCCATTACAACGGCGATAACTCGCCGCCCATCTCTATACGCGGTAGTGGAATGCCCCCAGCCCGCGGCGCGTATTCTGCCTGTTTTAAACCCGTCCGCGCCACGGTAATAGTGCGTACTCAGTAGGCGGTTTGTATTGTTAAAAGCTCTGCCGTTAAAGTATACGTTTGGCATGGATGTAATGCGCAGTATATCCGGGTAACGGCTGATAAATTCCCGTATGAGAGTGGCAATGGAGTACGCGTTTGTATGCTGTACAACTGTACCGCAGGGTGTGGTGAATGACGCGTAAATGCCAAGTTCGTATGCAGTAGCGTTCATGCGCTCGACAAAAGCGGCCTCTGTGCCGGAAATATGCTCTGCAAGTACAATGGCGGCGGCGTTGCCGGAGGGTATCATAAGAAGCTGCAAAAGAGTATCAACTGTGATAGTTGCCCCGCGTGGCAGCGGCACGGACGACCCTTCAACACGTCTGTCGGTAGAAAAAACCGCCGCGCGCGCACTTACTCGAATTTGCGTATCCATTGTAAGGTTGCCAGCTTCTATTTCCTGATATGTAATAAACGCTGTCATTATTTTGGTCATGCTTGCGGGTATCCAGCGTGTGTGCATTCCTCTGTTGTAAAGGATGTCGCCTGTGTGATAGCACATTACAACGGCTATGGGCGCGCTTATGTTTGGGCTTGCGTGTGCTTGGAGTATCGGAGCCATGCAAAATATGAAAACTAATGCAGCAGCAATCAGTCGTTTCATAATAATGTAGCTCCTTTCTATATTTGCGGTGGCGAAAACTTGTTTTAAAATGCGCTTAGAATTTCCGCTGCCGCGTAACATAATATATGTCACACTATACATTATTGTTGTAGTTTTCGCAAGAGACGTACGTTGCCGGCAACATATACGCCACGATATTTTCAACTGGTGACTGTGGGTCACCAGTTGAAGTTTTTTATTTACCGTCAGCGTTGTATCTTTTTCGTAACAAGCCGGTAAACCAGCATAAACACCAAGCCCAAAGCCGTTGTTGCTGTTAGCACAAATATCATAAGTATTGCCATTGTCATAATCATCTGCACTGTATAATTTTGTTCGTCAGGTGCTGGTTCATAAATTTGGATTTGCTGAGCCGGGGCAGGGGATGGGTTTTGGAGCGGAGCGGGAGGGGATGGTGGCACAAGGGCGACAGGCTCGTCCTTGAGGGGCTCTGGTTCCGGCTCAGGCTCCGGCATAAGGTAGTCAATATTTTCGTATACATAATCGATAATGGCAGTGGTATCAGTAAAGGTCGCGCCTCGTTCTGCCGCGTATAGCACCGTTACTATCCATTCGTGGCCGCCGCGGCGTACATATGTCACCAAGGTATGTCCTGCCGCACGGGTAAAGCCTGTTTTCCCGCCTACTACATAGGGGTTAAATTCGTAATCCTGGCGGTGTATCAATCGGTTTGTGTTTCTTAAAAGACGGGAGCTGTCGTGCAAATTAGTTGCTCTAAGCACATACTCTGCCGAGGAAATGATTTCTATAAATATCGGATGCTTTAATGCTTCCCGCATTATAATAGAAATGTCAAAAGCCGTAACATACTGTCCGTAGCCGGGCAGGCCGCATGTGTTTATAAAATTTGTGTTGTGCGCACCCAGCTCGTATGCGCGTTCGTTCATACGCTCTACAAACGCGGGAACACTGCCGTGCGTGTGCTCGGCAAGGGCACGGGTAACCTCGTTGCCACTGCGCAGCATTATTCCATAAAGCGCGTCCATTACGGTAATACGTTCGCCAACTTCCATTTCCATGCGGCTGGCGTATTCGGGTATGTCTATTGCGTGATAGGAGAATGTTATGTATTCCCCAAGGTTTTCTACGTGTTCCAACACCAACAGCGCAGTCATAATTTTGGTTATGCTGGCGGGGTAGCGGCGGGTTAGACCCTCTGTTTCGTATATAACTGTGCCTGTGTTCGCGCACATAACCAATACAGAGGCGGCCTGATATAGAGGGGTGTATTCTTCGTAGGCTTCGTAATAAATTTCGTCTGCCCAAACGGTGGCAGCGGAAAGCATTATTGTCAAAATTGCGCAAATGGTAAATTTTCTCAAGTGGATCGACCTTTCAAAAAAGCCCTGCTTATATTATTTCCACTGTTAAACATTTACAATCGCCCATTTATAATCACGATTGGAGATGCTGATGCGGAAATAGTACTAGAGGGCTTTTCTTTGCTTATATGGGAGTGTTGTTTTTGCGTTTTACCCCTATTGTTTATGAAAAATCAAAATTATGACTTTGCTTTCTTACCCCGCAACATCATATACCAAGCCGAACCTGATAAACATACGGACGAATACGCACCAAACAACAGACCTACCATAATAGGCAGTGTAAAATCACGTATTGCCGCAACACCGATGATATACAGCATAAGCACCGCTATAAATGACGAAACGGTGGAGAACAATGTACGGCGCAATGTTTGTGTTACGCTAATGTTAATAAGCGACTCGTTTTCGATTTTAGGCATACGGCGGCGGTTTTCTCTTATTCTGTCGAAAATGATAATGGTGGCGTTGATAGAATAACCCAGCGTGGTAAGCATAACCGCGATAAACGCATAGTTAAGTGGTATACGCAAAATAGCATATATACAAAGTACGACAAGCGCGTCATGAAGCTGTGCCAAAACAGCGCTTACACCTTTGCGCACATCGCGGAAACGGACGGAAATATATATTAGCATACATATACTCGCAACAATTATCGCAAGCATAGCGTCTCTGCGCATTTGCGCGCTAACCGCCGGGCTAACATCCGACATAGCAATATCATCTGCGGTTAGGTTATACCGTTCGCTTAAAGCATCTACCAGCGCGATTCTTATTTCCGGGGTTACTTGGGTTGTGCGTATCATAACACCCGCGGCGTACATGTTGGAAAATAGCTGTACCTGCGGCGCGGATTCGCCGGTGATGTTGCGCACCAGCTCTTCCACTTCGCTGTTAACAAGTGACATATCTGTGGTAACTACAATGGAAGTACCGCCGGAAAATTCTACATCCAGGTCAAAAAACCCGTTACCCAAAGAAGTATGAACAACCGCAAATACGATACCGATCGCCAATATTGCCGAGGAAGCAATAAAGTACCATTTGCGATTTTGCACAACAGGTTTTTGGGTCAAGTCCGGTTCGACTTCGCGCCCGCCGGATTCGTCAAGGGCTTCTTTTTGTTTTTTGCTGATTAAGTGATGCGGCTTAATAACCCCTAAGTCCATCAGACAAACCGTGATAACACGAGTTACAACCAAACATGTGAACATAGACAGCAAAATACCGATGATAAGCATTTGCGCAAAGCCCATGATAGGGCCGGTGCCAAGCCAGAACAATACGCCGCCCGCAATAAGCGTGGTTACGTTAGAGTCTACAATAGCAGGCCACGCACGGCGATATCCTGTGCGCATAGCGGCACGCATGGTTTTACCGCTTGCGATTTCTTCCCGTATACGTTCGAAAATAACAATGTTTGCGTCCGTTGCCATACCAATAGACAGTATCAGACCCGCAATACCCGGTAAGCTTAAGGTAATGCCAAGGCCGCTTACTATAAGCATGAAGATAATCGCGTATATAACCAAAGCTATATCAGCCGCGAGCCCCATGGTTTTGTAGAACACTGCCATAAAAATAAGCACCAATAAAAGACCGATAATACCAGCGATAATACTTGTGCGAAGCGCGTCCGCACCTAGGCGCGCGCCTACTGTGGAAAACGTCTCGACACTAAGCCCAAACGGCAACGAGCCTTGGCGTATTTGTGTTGCCAACAGATTCGCGCTTTCCATGGTCATTTGGCCACCGCTTATAACAGCGGAACCGTCTGTAATTGGTACATTTACCATAGGGGCACTAAGAAGCTCGTCATCCATCCAGATAAATATCTGACGGTGCAAGTTGTCACGCGTAGCATCAGAGAACCGCTGCCGTCCTTCGGCATTAAATTCCAAGAAAACAGCTATTTGGTTTGCGCCGTCAAGTCCCGCCGAGGCGGAGCTTACATGCGAGCCGTCCAAGAGCGCGCGACCGTGTTCATCTTCAAACACAAGCATTGCCGTTGCGCCTATTTGCGAGATAGCCGTTTCCGCGTCTTCTACCCCGGGTATGTCTACACGAATACGTCCCGGGCCTTCTTGTGCCACCGTCGCTTCTGTATAGCCGCGCGCGTCAAGCCTTGTGCGTAAAAGAGCATTGGCGGCATCCATATCCGCGGAGCTTGGGTTGTCGATATCTGCTTCGTACAAAATAGTTACGCCGCCGCGCAAGTCAAGCCCTTGGCGGATGTTGGTAACGCTCAGGCGTTGGCTTTCGCCAATACCCGTGACAAGGATAACGACAGACGCCGCCACTGCCAATAAAATACCAAATAATGTTAAGCTGCTTTTGTGTTTCAAAGTTGTTCCTCCTAGATTTGTGTTGTAGGGATGGCAAGTTCGCCCCCGTAAATTGACATATGCCAAGGATTATATCATATTTTGACGCGAGAATACACCTCAAATGCATTATTGTAAAAAACGTCCTCATAATATTGCGGCGGGATTATTTTTTGGCAAAATTCTACATACTCCTTCATAGGGACGAGCGGCCAGTCCGTACCGAATAGCGCGCGTTTGTAATTATTCAGATACACAAGCCCTTGCGAGTAATGACGCATTACCAATTCGCGCTTTTCTGTTGCGCGAATAAGGTTGGCGTCGCCAGCCAATAGCCCAGATATGTCTAGGTATACATTACGGTTTTTGTACGCCACCTCGCAAGCATCCATAATCCACGGATCGCCCATGTGGCACAGCAGGAATTTTGTATCGCGAAACGCAACCGCTATGCGGTCTGCCGCTAAGGGATGCGAGTATTCTAACAGACCAACTTCGCTATAAGTATCACCGGTGTGGATTGCCACGGTTAGGTTGTGTTCGGCGGCAATTTCGTATATAGGCGAATAAATTGGATCGTGGATAAAGTAGTGATAGTAGCCCGCGAATATTTTAAAACCCACTATGGTTGGGTCTGTTTTTACTATGTGACGAATACGGGCTATTGCATCACAGTTTAAGCTGTGCGGATTGATACCAAGACAGGTAAAGAAATTTGGTGGTGTGTCCGCCAAGTCCGCAGGCATTGGGGTTTGGGCATTTTTGTCGGGGAAAGCAAAGCGAGTGGACTCTGTCAAGCCCATGCAAATGCCGCCCACTATGCCGGCGGCGGTTCTTTCCTTTATATAACCGTCATATGAATAGTCTACACCGGATTCGTCCGCCGCACCGTAAAAGGCTTGTACGTTTGAGAAGTGTATGTGCGCGTCAAAGATTTTCATTTTTTCCTCCCTTGGATCCAAGCGCGAATGCTTGCATTCGCATCTCCCAAAGCAAATTGATTTCCATATTTCAACAAACTTTGAGTTGCATTTTTATTACAGAAAGCCTATACTGCTTCTAAGGAAATGTCAATTACATTTGCAGAAAGAGAGAGAAAAATGCGAAACAAGTTAATATTAACGGGGCTTGTAATTTTGTTGGTGAGCGTTGCGGCAGGCTGCGGCAGCAATTCAAATGATCCCGCGCCCGGCATAAATGAACCTGCTGTAGAAGCTGTTCCGCCGCCACAGGAAGAACTTATAGACGAGCCGGAAACCTTAGAAGAACTTGACAATTACGCCTACCAAGCTATACCCACGCTAGTGGCAAACATTACCATTACAAATGTTGAAGTCGGCGAAATTGCAACCCTGGCGCAAGTTAATGAAATAGACTTCCTAACCGCGCGTATTTACGCACAAAGCGGCGGCGAGTATGTTGACGAAATGGAAGAAGCATTCTCGTGGATGCGCGAGCGTGATGGTGGTATAATAATTGCTACCGACGAACCGTTACGTGATTTTGAGGTTTTGTGGATATTTGTGGAAGATGAAGAAGTCGACGGCGAGTTTTATTCTGTTTACCACGTAATAGGCACTTATGTTAGCGTAGACGAGCTTATGCCTGACGCGCCGCTGTTTTTGCGTTGGTTTATTACTACCGGCGGGATTTTCCCATGTACCGGTATTGCTTTTACCGACTCAAACGGGCATAGGCATATGCTTGCTTTAGACGAAAACAGGATGGATGGTAACCCGCCGTTTTTCTTGGCGCCATTTGAAGACGGGGTTCCTATGCGGTAAATATTTTGATCACCAAAAGAAGGAGAGATAAAAAAATGAAAAAGTATGAAACAAAAAAAGTGCTGATGGCTGTACTAATGACGGTTACACTTACATTTGCGGTTGCGGCACCTATGACGGCACACACAGATTATGATGTCCGTGTGGAGATTGATGAAGCGCAAATAAACTTTATCAACCAAAATCCGGTTATTGTAGATGGCAGGGCACTTGTGCCTGTGCGTGGAGTTTTTGAGCATTTGGGCTTTGAGGTGTTGTGGAACGACGCTGCCCGTCAGGTTACCCTGCAAGACAGCGACTATACCGTTGTTATAACCATCGGTAGTGCCGAGTTTACAACAAACGGCACATATCACAGCCTGCCTGTTCCCGCGCAAATTATAAATGATTTTACAATGCTGCCAATTCGCCCTGTTGTGGAAAGTGTGGGTATGGATGTTGAATGGGATGAAGTTTCTCGGATTGTTGTTATCACATCTGCGATAGTGGAAGAGCCGCCCGCGGAAGAACCGCCAGCAGAAGAGCCACCGACGGAAGAACCACCGGCAGAAGAGCTTCCCGAAGACGAATACTTGGAAGAATATCCAGAAGAGTATAGCGATGATTATATAACAATCCGTGATATGCAGTTTTTAACAAACGCAAACATACTTGATCTTGACTTCCTAGAACTAACCAACGAAGAAATCGAGCAATTGCGCTATATGATAGCATTGATATCTCTTAACCTTGAAGGCAATCTAATTACAGATTTGTCACCGATTGCGGGCTTAACAAACTTGGAAGTGCTGTATTTGTTCGGCAATCCCGAGCTTAGCGACATTGCGCCGCTTAGCGGGCTAAGCTTGGTGGAGTTGGACTTAGGCTATCTTCAGCTTACGGACTTGTCACCGCTGGCAAATATGACTTCATTAGAAATGTTGCTGCTGGACGGCAATCCGGAACTCAGTGACATATCTTATCTTGCGGATCTGATTAATCTAATCTTTGTAGATTTGACAGGGACCGCTGTAACCGATTGGGAAGCGTTAGAGCATGTAGTTGACGTTCTTGGCCGCCCGTAGTTTTGTTTGTACCAAATATAAAAGGGTTGTCGATTTAAGAATTTCTATTAATAATTTGTGTAGGGGCAGCGCGGGAAACGTTTGTTATGTTAACGTTTTCCTCACTGCCCCTTTTTGCGATTCAGTTTTTATCGGGTTTTGCAGTACTCATATTCTATCTGGCAGGCATAAACCCCGCAACAAGATTATAAAGCTCCATAACAGCACCAAGCAATCCAGCATCCCACATATCAAGGTTAATAAATTCAATTTCCCCAATATCCGGGGTTTCCTGCCTTACGCTTATTTCAAATGGAATTGATGTGTCCACTCGCAGGCGAAAACTACCGTCTTCTCGTAGGTTTAGTACGCCGGGGAAGGTGGCGTCGTTTACAGATATCGAAAGATCACCTGTGGCAGGCATCCATTTTGTCGCTAAGTAGCTTGATTGTGCCGTGGCGCTAGCAAAGCTTAAAGATTGCATGTAATAATCGCCATATGTAAAATCCCATGTAACTGTATTACGTAATAAAGTATTCATTTCTACATAAAGGCTCCACGAACACGAGACCGATTGGCCAAAGTTAAGCATAACGGTATAAACATACGGCACATCCGCTATATTGCGCTGGCCGGGCTGTTCAGCGTTATATGGCAGAGAGTTGCGCCCGTAGTGGCGTGATGTAACCGTAACCTGTCTAATGCGGCGGTTTTCTATTGCAAAACCTAGCGAAAGATCGTAAACCGTAGTCTCAAGCTCTCGTATTAGAACGTAGATTTGTTCAAGCATTTGGTCAAATGAGGGGTTTGACGGGTTTAGAAGCGCGACAACTTCATAAATGATACGAATATCGTCATCATTTTGCAGCGCGGTGTGTAAATTGTCTAACAGAGAAATTACTTCGCGGCGGTCGAACGAAAATTCTATATGATTGAGCCCGTCCGCGCCACGAGACGCGGCAAAATTACTTTCACGCAAAAACTGCACAAGAATGTTGATATACGGCTGCAAAAGATTTTCTTCCCGTGGTGGGGCATTTAGATTTTTGTCCAATGCTTCCACCATATCGGCAAGCCTATCCATGGTAGCATAGCCAAGCCCCGCGGTATTACCAAAAATTTGAATATCCTCGCGAAACGTATCGTAAGTAAAGCCATAAAAATTATCCACCAGCGGCAACACACGAACGGCCATACGCTGTGTATCCATATATGCCTCAAGGTTAATATTTAGCAAGCGCATGAAAGAAACATCCATTTCCAGTGCGCGTTCACGGCTTTCGGCATTGGTAGCCAGAGAAAGATTGGCTATTACACTTGGCTGCTGGTTCAAGCGGGAACTAAAAAAAACGCTTCCGTCTTCAAGGGCATCAGATAAAAGCCCGGTTGCCAAAAGCGGGGAAACGTTTATTCTCAAAATTACTTCATCCGATAAGTTTGACACCGCCTGCTGCACAGTAAGAAGCGGTGCTATGCGGCGGTTATAGTACACAAATGTGGCGATGCCCGCCGCAAGTATTAATATTGCAATAATCGCAAGATATTTTTTCATTTTGAGCTTCCCTTTCATAAATGATTAATATCATAACAAAACAGATATTGACACACAAGCCCTATACCTTTAGAATATCTATTGATGTGTCCGTAGCTCAGGGGATAGAGCGCCAGCCTCCGGAGCTGGAAGTCGGAGGTTCGAATCCTCTCGGATACGCTCTTAAGCAGAGGGCAATATGTAATCTGGTTCGGATTTCAAAAGCTCTCTTATGTCGTACCCCTTGAATTGCCTCAGCATTTCGAGGGGTATTTTTAAAAATTCTCCAATTTAGAAAGGAAATTTTCCATGAAAATTGTAATCCTGGACGGTTACACCGAAAACCCCGGCGACCTAAGCTGGGGAGGCTTTGAGGCAATAGGCGAGCTAAAAGTCTATGACCGCACCCCACCGGAGCAAATTATCGAGCGTATCGGCGATGCCGAAGTCGTAATTACCAACAAAACTCCGCTTGCCGCCAGTGTATTCGACGCTTGCCCCGGTATAAAATATGTGGGTGTGTTGGCAACTGGTTATAATGTAGTAGACGTTAACGCCGCCAAGTCAAAAAATATTCCCGTAACAAACATACCTATATATGGTACAGACGCGGTCGCGCAGCTTACAATGGCGTTGCTGCTTGAAATATGCCACCGCGCGGGGCATCATTCCGACGCGGTAAAATCAGGTAAATGGGAAAAATCTTTGGACTTTTGCTTTTGGGACTTCCCGCTTATCGAGCTTGCCGGCAAGACAATGGGTATAATCGGGTACGGCAGAATAGGCCAAAGCACAGCAAGGATGGCTCGGGCCTTTGGTATGAACATAATCGCTTATGACGCGGTACAAACTGAAAAAAATACGGAATACGTTACTATTGACGAACTGTTTGCCCGCGCCGATGTAATATCTCTGCACTGTCCGCTAATGCCGTCCACCGAGGGAATTATTAACAAAGACAGCATTGCAAAAATGAAAGACGGCGTAATTTTGCTAAACAGTTCACGCGGGCCACTAATCGTAGAACAAGACGTAGCAGACGCGCTTAATTCTGGCAAAATATACGCCGCCGGTGTGGATGTGGTTTCTGTTGAACCGATAAAAGGCGACAATCCGTTACTTGCGGCAAAAAACTGTATTATCACGCCGCATATTGCATGGGCACCACTCGAAAGCCGTAAGCGTCTGATGGATGTTGCTGTTGCAAACTTGGCGGCCTTTGTCGCGGGCACCCCGCAAAACGTGGTTAACTCTCTATAACCACGGTATTTCCTTCCACATGCTTCCTGCTCATCAAATGCCGGGCTTTTCGGTGCTCTACCGTGTCAAAAATAATGGAGAAATCATAATCGTCCGGATACAACTCTGCGGCGGCCACTTTCAGCTTTAAGCGTTTGTGGTTAACCAGAATTTTCTCTCCTTTTATCTGAACGCCCACTTCGCCTTTACTGTTGGCGCGTTCGTATACTATTCCAAGATCTTTTTTCGGATACACAATAACGCTATCCCCAATTGCGAAACGTTGGCTTCGGGGTGGCGTTATTTCTTTTTTCTCTTCCGGCTGCAGGGGTGTGACTGTGAGTATGGTGTTGCTTTTTTGTTCGTGTGAAGCGGCGGGTGCGCCACATGTGGACGTGGTGCCGGAATAGGTTATTTCCCGCGCGCGCAATAGGAGATGCTGCGGCAGCCCGAGCCTTTGAGCTATGTGCAGTGCACAGCTTTCTCCCGCCTCGCCTATTTCCAGCCGGTATAACGGTAGTAGGCTTTCTCGGTCAAAGGCCATGCGCGCGTTTATAACCCCCGGGGTGCGGTTGGCAAAATCTTTTATCTCCGGGTAGTGGGTGGTAACGGTAAACAGGCAGTCCTTTGTCAAAAGCTCTTCCAGAATAGCTGTGGCAATACCCATACCTTCGGCGGGGTCTGTGCCGGAACCAAGTTCGTCAAACAGCACTAAAGAATTTTCCGTGACCTTTTGCAAAATATCAATGATATTGGTCATATGTGACGAGAACGTGGACAGGTTCTGCGAAATACTTTGTCCGTCACCTATGTCACACCAAACCGAGTCGAAAATACATACGCTACTGCGTTCATCGGCGGGGACATGTAGCCCGCTTTGTGCCATTAGGCAAAATAGCCCGACAGTTTTGATGGCAACCGTTTTTCCGCCGGTATTGGGTCCTGTAATAATAATGCCGCGGGTGCTGTTGCCTAGTGCTACGTCCAGCGGGACGGCGTTTTCCGTAAGTAGCGGATGTACCGCGGTAAGCAGTCGGATTTCCCTGTTTTCCGTTATGCGAATTTGCGACGCGTTCATAGAAATACTCAACTTTGCTTTGGCAAAAACAAAGTCTAGCGTTTCCATTGCTTCCATATTTGTTTTAATGGCGGCCAGATTTTCGTAAATAATAGCGGTTAGCGTGTAAAGAATTGTGCGTATTTCGTTGTCTTCTTCAATTTTGAGCATTCCCAGCTCGTCCTGCAGCTTAGAAACCGCCGTAGGCTCAATAAAGCATGTGCCGCCGGTGTTTGACACTTCCACCAGTATGCCTGGGATTGTGTTTTTGTATTGCTTTTTCACCGGCATGGTATATCTGCCGTTGCGCATGGCAACAAAGCCATCCACACAGTATTGCTTATTCTTTTGCAAAAGCGATTCTATTTTGCTTTTGATTTGTTCGCCTTTGCGCTCTATGCTCCGGCGGATGTCATATAGACGCGGGGTTGCTCTGTCATCAACTTGCTCGTTGTGAATACATCGGGCTATTTCTTCTTCCAAGGCAGACAGGTCTACCATAGAATTGCCGTAGAATGCAATATCGGACTCTGTGGATTCGGCTTTTTTGAGATAGGTTTTCATGCGTGTACAGGAAGTTAGAAATGTTGCTACATTGCCGATATTGTCTGGGGTTAGCATAGCGTCCGCATTTATTAGGGCTATGATTTTTTCCATGTCGGTCATGATAGCAATGGGTGGAGTACCGGCTTGTTCGATTATTTTGCGCGCGTCCGATGTTTGGTTCGCAAGCCGTGTAGCATCTTCGATAGTTTTTGCCGGAGTAATAGACTGGCAGCGTTCTTTTGCGGCTATAGATACCGCGTGGTCTGATAGTTTTTCTAAAATGGTGTTGAATTCTAAAATTTTGTAATTGTTCATGATTTTTTAGCTCCTTATATTTATATTATTACCCCAAGACGCAAAAATGCCGCAGAAAAACAGCCCCAAAGAAGGCTGCTTATCCACGGCTTTCGCGCTTAGCACAAAAAAAGATACGACCTAGTCGTACCCCAAAGATGGCAGTAATCAAAAAAGGTTGCTGATTTGACGGTGCGCAAACAAAACACAGGCGATACTATGCCTTTGCTTTAATCCCGCGCCTTGGTATGCGGTTATTTTACCGATACCACGTAAACACTCATCGAACAGCACCTCTTTTAAAAATTTTTGTAACATCGAAACTATAACATACGTGCTCAAAGGTTGTCAAGGATTGGCTTAGCTGCGCTATGGAAATAAATTTCCAAAACTAAATATATAGGCCATTTGCTACATCCATGCCCATATGCTATTTTTTAACCTTTACCGAGATCGTTGTCTGTACATCACTTAGGAGTTCAGGAGACAACAACCGATACAGTATTGCATTTTCCGTGACATCTACAGGTGTCTTATAAGATATTTCATGCAAAATTTTAACATCGCGCATATTGGTTTTTGAAGTAATTACTTCTTGCTTGACAATTTTATTACAACTTAAAAACTCCATATTAATAACAACAGGGCAGGAACGCTTGCTTACAGCTTCAAGTTTAAACCGTACGTCAACTTCTTTACCTTTAGGAAGGAAAATTAGCGATTGGCCGTCTCTGCGAGCAAGTCTAACGCCATTGTTGCCGTTTTCATGCTCAACCAAGAAAATAGTTTTATTTCTACACCAGGAATATGGTGTTACCGTTTCAAATATCGACATGCCTGTAGGGCAAGGCGGATATGGAGGACATGGCGGGTAAGGGGGGATGGGAGGACATGGGGGCTTTGGTGGATATGGTTTGACTGGTAAATGTTTTGATGCAATAGCAAATTTCTCTTTTAAAATCATCTGCAATTCTGTAATCGTCTTTATCACATCAGCAGCACTGTTATTAACCGCTATAATGTCCTTTATACTTGCAGAGTCACAACCTTTAGCTTTTGCGCAATCAACTACATATTTAATTTTCTCGCTTTCTGCGGTTAGTACATGACTTAACGCGACCTCTTCCATGGCAATGGATGTTACTATTGCGCTAAGTGATTGCTCCAGAGTAAGCAATTTATCTTTGCTAGGGAATTGTGGTAATGACATTATTTTTACACTCCTTATTGACGATTTTTTCATACCTTTGCTCTACCATATTCAGGATAAATTATTTTGTCCCTCATTTGCGCAATTAGAATTGTGGACACAGCTTTTTACAACCCGAATATAATGCAGATATAGTCGATTAAACCCAAAACCGTCCACTGTGGCTTGCAATTTTCCAACACTCGAAGCGTCGCATCAAACCTTGCGCACGCGCTGGTGCGCGGCGCGGGAAACATTCGCTACGCTCACTGCGCCTAATGCAGCGGTCTGCTGCTCCTTGGATTGCAGAAAAATTACTGCGCCACAATGGACGGTTTTGGGTTTAATTGACTATAATGAAAGCACGAGGCGGAAATTGTATGGAATTTAGAGAATTTCGAAACAAGGAATTTGCAAGAAGAGCAGCAAGGCTACAAACTAGCAAACCTATGGAACTTGTAAAAACAAACGAACAAAAAGAGCGGCTGCATATCGTATATGTTATGACATGGGTTGGGATATGTGGTGGCAGCAAAATAATTTTACAGCACTGCAACCAGCTTGCCCAAAAGGGGCACAAGGCAACGATTGTATGCCATTTTCCCAAACCAAGCTGGTTTCCACTGGATGCAAGAGTTGCTTTTGTGCATGCTCCGATGGGTGAGGTTTTGTGCGAATACATCCCACGGTGCGACGTAATTGTTGCTACTTATTGGAAGGAAATATATGAATGTATGGAGCAAAAAATAGCTCCGGTGATTTATTTCGAACAAGGTGATACGCATCTTTTTGACCATGCTGCTATGGATGCTTATACTTTAGAGCACATCCGAAAGCAAATAAGTCTTGCACCATTTGTATATACCGTTTCCACCTTTGCGTCAGAAAAGTTAAAAGAAAACTTTAACGCAGATGCTTTGGTTATCCCAAATGCTATCGATAAAACAATATTTTTTCCAAATCCAAATGTAAAAGAGCTCAATGCTGGAAAAAAGACAGTTATAACCACAATTGGCTCGGAGCATATTGGTTTTAAATGTGTTACCAATATTATTGTAGCAATAGCAATACTAAGAAAGATGAACCATGATATAGAATTTATCTGGATAAGCCCGGATGTCCCAAGCAAGTTAACAATGATACCGGCAAGGATAAATCCCACCCAAAAAGAAATAGGCGAATGTATGCGCAAAAGTGATATTTACGTATGCGCGTCACATTACGAGTCGTTTTGCCTGCCTGTCCTTGAAGCAATGGCCAGCGGTGCTGCGGTAATTACAACGGATAACGGAGGTATTAGAGACTTTGTAAAAGACGGGGAGAACGGTCTAATAATCGGCAAGAACAACATTGCCGATATGATAGAAAAAATTACGATGCTTATTAATGATACCAAGTTAAGACAAAACATCGCAGCTGCAGCTATGGAAGCAGCTCAGGCCTTTGACTGGGAATACACCACAGATAAACTTATAAACTACTACCGAGATATCGCAAGTTATCAAATTAAAATATAAGGAGGTCGTTTTTATTTGTTAGTGCACACATTATTATTTTTCCTGCGTGAAAACTCACTGGCTTCAGACTTAGCGAGGGCAGAAAAATGCTTGAAATCTCTCGAGAAAAGTACATTTAAAACCGTAATGATATACAATCAGGGTTTTTGGGATAACGACAGACTTAGAGAATATTTGAAATCATTTTCGCTCGACTGCACAATTATAGGAAACGGTGATAACATCGGCATAGTCGAAGGACGCCAATCATGTTTTGAGTGGATTTGGAGCAATTTCCCTGATGCATCATTTGTTAGCGAATTGCACTTGGACATGGTGTTCACGCATAACTGGGAGACACCGTTGGTTAAATATTTAGCCACCCACAACGAACCGGTAATTGGTTGCGGGATTGTAGATCAGTTTGGGCAAATGCCTTTTCAAACAGCTATAACTCAAATACCTCCGAGTAATTTGAACGAATTTGACGATTACTTGATTAAGTTAAGAACAAATTCTATCGTACATGGGTTTACGCACCCATGCGTTCATAATTTAGATATCCTCAAAGAAATAGGCGGCTTAGACACCGCACTTCTAAAAGGCAAGCAAGCGTTTGAGGACGACAGTCTGCTTTTGGGCTACCATTATTACTACGGAACAAAAGCAAACTGGAAACCTAAAGTAAATTACAACACCGTTGTTTACCATGAAATAGGAGGACAGCGTTATGGCTTGACCGATAACGTAATGATTAACTTCGAAGGTCTTATCAAACAATATGGTGCAATGGGGTTAAGGCAATTGGCAAGCCTTCATGCAAACGATTGGTCTGTTAACTTTTTTAAGCAGCAGTATAAGCTTGGCAGAGGATTGTGATTGTTTGCCGTACTCCGCAAAACCGTTAAAATATTTTTCTAAGATAAAATTGAACAAAAATCTACCAAAAAAACTCGTGCAATTGCTATAAACACTGGAATACAGCTATCAAGTATTAGGCCTTTATAAAGGCCTGGCACTTGATAGCTGTATCTTTTTATTAAGGAACCCACACTACTTGCGTTATAGCGTAACCGATTAATCGAACAGGCATATAATTTAATAGGGAATGTCCCAATTATTTAAGGAGGATTTCTAATGTCTTTACCCAAATTTCCAATCGACCCATCAACAATTACGAGAGATGATGCCATAAATATGATCTTGACATCTATTGCTATGGAAGAAATAGGCCTGAGTCATGTTATAAATGCAGAAGGCGAAAAACTGCAGTATCTACTGGGGACTCTAGAGGGGGTATCCGGCCCAACCGGTGTAACTGTAGACCAAATATTACAAGCAAATGATAGTGTTATGGCATTGCTGGAACAAACGGCAAGCAATCAGCAAGCATTATCAGATAAAATGCAAGCGGCATTAAACTCCCCAACTATGGTAGGTCCAACTGGCGCAACCGGCCCAATGGGTCCGTCTGGCGGACCAACAGGTCCGACTGGTGCGGACGGTGTTACCGGCCCAGCTGGGCCACAGGGTCCACAAGGCCTACAGGGGGTAGCTGGTGCCTATGGCGCAACAGGCGCAGACGGTGTAACCGGGCTTGATGGCATAACCGGCCCAACCGGTGTAACCGGGCTTGATGGAATAACTGGCCCAACCGGTGTAACCGGGCTTGATGGAATAACTGGCCCAACCGGTGTAACCGGGCTTGATGGAATAACTGGCCCAACCGGTGTA
>Ga0131853_10000940_pt1 | contig 52729 bp, 49 predicted proteins | sample TergutLab28metaG_FD_92764 | JGI IMG/M metagenome (GOLD analysis project Ga0131853, IMG submission 92764) | Labiotermes labralis P1 segment gut microbial communities from Petit-Saut dam, French Guiana - Lab288 P1 (version 2) (version 2) | ecosystem: Host-associated > Arthropoda: Insects >...
CAAAGTTGTATTCAAATTTGGATACAACTATATCAAAATCTAGCAAACATGTCAATCTCGCTTTCGAAAAAACTGAGAAAGCTGGGAAAATATCATAACATATTTTCGCTTTCCTCTTGTTATTTGCCCTAGTTTTTGATATCTTAGTATCATCAAAAATTATAGTTCCAAATTTTAACGAAGGAAGGAATATCAGTATGAAAATGAAAGTTGGAATCGACAGTTATTGTTACCATCGTTTCTTCGGCGAGGTATACCCCGGACAACAGAAGCCTGCTAAAAATTGGACAGTGGAAGACTTTTTAGCCCGCTCCAAAGACCTGGGCGTAGACGGTGTATCCTTGGAATCTTGCTTCTTCCCAAGCTTCGACGATGCCTTTTTCGTAGACCTGAAAGCCCAACTAGACGAATACGGCTTCGACCGCGTATACGCTTGGGGTCACCCGGATGGACTCCACCGCGGTAAAGATGAGGGCGAGTTCAAAGATATGCTTTTGAGCATCCCACGTGCAAAAATGATCGGCGCGGATGTCATGCGCGTCTGCGGAAGCGGCTTTACTTACCGCAACGAGCCCCATGGGCCGCAGATCGATGCCTTGACCGTTCAGTTTAGAGAAGCGATGAAAATCGCCGATGACTACGGCGTAAAACTCGCCATCGAAAATCACATTGACTACACAGCAGATGAGATCTATGAGCTCATCGAGCGTGTAGACAATCCAAACTTCGGCGTAAACTTTGACACTGGTAACTTCCTTCGTCTACTAGATGACCCCATTGCCGGTATGGAAAAACTGGCACCTCATGTATTTGCCACCCACATCAAAGACCTAACCGTAAATCCACAGGCGAAACCAACAGATTGGTTCTTCTTCTCCGGCGTGCCTGTTGGCAAAGGTCTCATTGACAACATGAAGCTTGCGGAGCTTCTCAAAAAGCATAACTATCAAGGCTTCCTAGCTGTTGAGATTGACCATCCGCATCCGGATTGGTATGGATGCGAAGACGAAGCGGTCAGCATCAGCGTAAAAGCACTCAGAGACATCAGCGAAAAAATCGGCTAAGTGCCATCGAGCGATAGAAAGGGCAGTTGAGTATGAAGAAAAAAGTAAATGTAGCCATGATCGGCACCAAGTTCATGGGCAAAGCCCACAGCAACGGCTGGCTCCAAGCGGCGAAGTTTTTCGACCTCCCCTATGAGCCTGTGCTGAAAATGGTTGTTGCACAAGACATTCCTTCCGCCGAAGAGTTTGCGGAAAACTGGGGTTACCTCCAAGTAGAGAGCGACTGGCGCAAAGCGATTGAGGATCCAGAGATTGATGTCATCGCCATCTGTACACCCACTTACCTACATAAAGAGATCGCCATCGCGGCGGCGGAAGCCGGAAAGCACATTTTCTGTGAGAAGCCTTGTGCCAATACCTATGAAGCCGCCCTTGAGATGGCAGAAGCCGCTGAAAAAGCAGGGGTACTCCACTATCTCAACCACAATTACCGCAGAGTACCCGCCGTGGCTTTCGCCAAGCAACTCATTGACGAGGGTAAAATCGGCGAAATCTACCACTGGCGCGGCGCTTATCTGCAAGACTGGATCATGGATCCAAACTTCCCCCTCACATGGCAACTGGAGAAAGAAAAAGCGGGAGCGGGGCCTCATTATGATCTAAATTCCCACTCTGTAGACTTAGCCAGATATCTGGTTGGTGAAATCAAGTCTGTTCAAGCGATGATGACTACTTTCATCAAAGAGCGTCCCCTTCCAGGCGGCGGCGGTTCCTTCTCAACAGGGAACGCCGGCGATGACTCCGGAAAAATGGGCGAAGTTACAGTAGATGACGCCGCATTTATGACTGTAGAGTTTGAAAACGGCGCCATCGGTTCCTTCAACGCCTCTCGTTTCGCTGGCGGACGAAAAAACTACAACTATTTCGAAATATACGGAAGCAAAGGAAGCATCCTCTTCGACCTAGAGCGGATGAACGAGCTCCAATATTTCAGCATGGACGATCCGCCGGAACTGCAAGGTTTCCGCGATGTGCCCACAACCATGGCACAACATCCATATCTTTCCGCTTGGTGGCCCACAGCCCACATCATCGGCTATGAACACACCTTTGCCCATGCGGTGAAAGACTTCTTAGAGGCACTGGCAAAAGGCGAGCAGATGACACCAAATCTCCGTGACGGTGTGAAGATCATGCAAGTACTAGACGCCGGTATTCTCTCAGACAAAGAAGGCCGCAGAGTGGATGTAGCGGAGATCAAGTAAAACCCAGCGGGAAAGGAAGAAACCTATGAAACCTTGTATCGCAGTTCTGCGCTTTCCGAACTCAAACGAGAGAGAGCAAGAAGAATTTGCCATGCAGTGCACAAAACTAGAAGAGTTTTACGGTGATTTAGTAGAATTCCTGGAGCCGACATTAGTCGGAGAAGCGATCCCGGAAGGTGCGAAAGCAGTCGTGTTTCCCCAACTCATTGGAGAGGCATTCTCCCAAGAGGCGGCGCTCAGCAAGATCACATTGCCTGTCCTCGTCATCACCTCCCAGTTCGGTACAGTGGAGATGTGGGACTGGGAAATCGTTACCTTCCTCAGAGACATGGGACTCACTGTATTCTCCCCTTACAATGTGGAGCTGGCTCGATGCATTTTCAGAGCCATCGTCTGCAAAGAGGAAATGCATAGAGGCGTCCGCTTCCTCATGTTCCAAGACAGCCCCGGCGAGGGGATGCAGGCCAACATTTTCAAGCGCTTCTATTGGTGGGAAGACGCCTGTACCAAGCGTATGGAAGAGACCTTCGGCCTAAACATCGTCTACAGAAGCTATTCTGAGTTGTCCAAACGTGCCCAAGCGATAGACGACGACACAGCAAGAGCGGCCTCGGCGGATTGGAATATCCCCATGGAAGACCTCCCGGAAGCGGATTATCTGCGGGCTGTGAAGGTCTACTTGGCAGTCAAAGAGACCATCGTGGAAGTGGGGCCTGTAGAAGGCGTGGGCGCCAACTGTCTCAATGAGTCCTTCCTCAGTGATACCACACCGTGCCTGGCTTGGAATATGCTATATGAGCGGGACAAAATCCTCTGGGCTTGCGAAGGTGATACATTGACTCTCATCAGCAAATATATCTTCTACTCCATTCTGCAAAAGCCCATGATGATGACCAATATCTACCCCTTCCTAGTGGGCATGGCGGCATTGAAGCATGAGAAGATTGACCACTTCCCAGACATTCCAAACTCAGACAACCACGCCCTAGGCGTACACTGCGGCTATTTTGGACTCGCCCCTCAAAGCTTCTGCACAAGCTGGACACTGCGTCCCCGCGTGTTGGAGATTGTGGGTGAGAATGCCATCATGGTGGATTGCCGTATGGCGGAAGGCCCCATCACCTTGGCGAAACTGCATTCAGACATGAAAAAACTCACACTCATCGAATGTGAGATTGCAGACTATGTCCAATATCCCGGCTCCGATTGCCGCAATGGTGCGCTTTTGCACTACAAAAAAGACAATGGTCACGCCGTGATGGATGCCCTGTCCTCCCATCATGCAATCCTAATTCAAGGTGACCAAATACCCACTTTAACACAAACAGCCCGTGTGTTTGGCTTTGACGTACAGACGCTTTAAGCATAGGCAAAGACAGAGGGTCAGCTTCCAAATAGGGACACTCTGTCTTTCGTCATAGAAAAAGAAACAAATCTTGTGGGGGCAGAGATCATGAAGCAACCCGAGTACAAAAAAGTATATAGCATCTTAAAGCAAGAAATCCGGGACGGGGAATACAAACCCGGTGAACTCCTCCCGCCGGAGCGGATCATTGAGGAGCGTTTTTCCGTCTCCAGAACAACGGTGCGCCGTGCTTTAGAACTCCTCACCCAAGATGGCTATGTGAAAGCTGAACAGGGCAGAGGAACAGAAGTGTTGGACTTTACCACCGTCCAGCGGCTAAACGCACTTACCTCCATCAGTGAAACCCTAAAGAGCAAGGGACTCACTGTGAGTACGAAGAGCATACACATAGACCGGGTGGAGGCGGGGAAACGAGTAGCACAAGCCCTAGAGATCAAAGAGGGTGATTTTGTCGTACGTATCCAGCGGGTGCAATGCGCCAACGATCAGCCCATCGCCATTATGACCAACTATCTATTAGAAGGCTTGGTTCCAGGGATAGAGCGTCATGGTGAAGAGATCGGATCCCTGTATAGCTTTTTGGAAAAAGAGTATCACATCATTTTAGCAAGCGCTGTGGAAAACCTCAGCGCTGGTGTGACCAATTTCTCCGAGGCGCAGATCTTAAACGTCCCCGTAGGCTGGCCTCTCTTAGTCAGTAAACGTGTGACCTATAGTTCTCATAACAGGCCTGTAGAGTTTGCACACATCCGTATTTTGGGTGACAAATATGAGTATGCCGTCTATATGGAAAACCGTCCCTAGGATGGTGGATTTACAATGAAAAACAAGAGCGCGGAATGAAATGGCATTCTGCGCTATTTGTTATAACAAATGTAGAAAAGGATCAGGAAAGGAAAAGTTGTATTGACAACTTTGGGCTTTTGTGATAGGTTTCTTATACGCCTATTCTCACGGGATAGGGCATCTGTATTTCACGTTGAAGGAGAGGATTAAGTGATGACAGCACGTGAGGCCGCAAGGCTCATTGATATAAGTGCAGTCCGGACCCAGCATACCAAAAGTGACATAGAAGAGCTGGTGAAATATGCGGCGGAATATCGCTTTATTAACATTCATACCCTGCCAAGTTGGACAAAACTGCTTTCCGAGATGCTAAAAGACATACCAGACGTATACGTAGGAGCCCCTGTAGGCTTCCCCTCCGGCGGACACAAGACAGCCATTAAACTCCAAGAGGCGAGAGAACTTGTGGCAGACGGTGTAGAAGAGATGGATATCGCCATGAACGTAGGATGTTTCCGCAACAAGGAATATGACTATGTACTGGATGAGCTTGTCCAAATCATCGGGGAGACACCGGATCATGTCCTCACAAAGGTCATCATTGAGATCAATGTCCTCACCGACGAAGAGATCAAAAAAGCCTGCGAGCTTGTCATAGAAAGCGGCGCAGATTTCGTGAAAACCGGCACAGGCTGGGTTCCTGGAGACGCAAACGTAGAGCGGATCCGCATGATGAAAGAGATCTGCGGCGACCGGATCAAAATCAAAGCCGCCGGCGGCATTCGCACGCCGGAGGAATTCATTGCTCTCTGTGAAATGGGCGTAGAGCGTTTCGGCATCAACACAAAATCAGCCCTTGAGATCATCGAATACTTCAATGCCTAAAGGAGACAGAATTTGATGAAAACAATCATTGCCTACGATTTAGGCACAGGCGGTGTAAAGGCATCTCTCTACGATGAACAGGCAAATACCCTTGCGAAAACCTTTGTAGAGTATGACACCTCTTATCCGGCGCCTGACCGGCACGAACAAAACCCCGCTCACTGGTGGAATGGGGTTCTTGAGAGTACAAAACTACTCCTCAGAGAAAGCGGGAACCGAGGCGAAGATGTAGCTTGTATCGCCCTGTCAGGACATAGCCTAGTAGCAGTACCCATCGACAAAGAGGGGAACACCCTACTGGAAGGCGTCCCCATCTGGTCAGACACCCGTGCAACTGCCGAGGTGGCGGAGTTTTTCCAAAAAGTTGATCCGGAAACATGGTACATGACAACAGGAAACGGATTCCCCGCACCCTGTTATTCTGTCTTCAAACTTATGTGGATGAAAAAGCATCAAGCTGATATTTTCGCCCGCATTTACAAAGTCCTGGGCTCCAAAGACTATATTAACTTCAAGCTAACAGGTGCGTTTTTCACCGACTACTCCTACGCCTCCGGCACAGGAGCTTACGACCTAGCAGGCAGAAAAATGAGTGATACCTTCCTCAAAGCGGCGGGACTTCCGGCGGAGATTTTCCCGGAACTGGCAGAGTCCAGTCATGTCATAGGAAACCTGACAGCGGAGGCCGCCTCTGAGCTAGGCCTTAGCACCGAGACCCTCGTCGCCTGCGGCGGGGTAGATAACGCCTGTATGGCACTGGGGGCTGTTGGGCAAGAGGAGGGGAATTGCTATACATCCCTAGGTTCCTCCAGCTGGATTGCCGTAAACTCAGAAAAGCCAATCTTAGATCCTGTGCGTAAGCCCTATGTCTTCGCACATATCGCACCGGGGATGTTTACATCAGCTTTCTCCATCTTCTCCGGCGGTAGTTCTCTCCGTTGGGTGAGGGATACAGTGTGTAAGGATCTAGACAGGGAAGAAGCTTATACAGAAATGACCGAAATGGCAAAGTCTGTACCAATTGGTAGCGGCGGTGTGCTCTTTAACCCAAGTCTTGCCGGTGGTACATCCCAAGATAAAAGCCCCCACATCCGCGGCGCATTCCTAAATCTCTCTCTCGGCACCACGAGAGAAGAGATGGTACGTGCAACTATGGAGGGTATTACCTTAAACTTGAAGATGTCACTCCTAAACCTAAAAGAGCAAGTAAGCCTGGCAGACGAAATGCTATTCTGCGGCGGCGGGAGCAAGAGCCCATTCTGGATGCAAATGTTTGCCGATGTCTTTGACATGACCATCCTCAAAACCAATATCGACCAAGACGCCGCCTCTGTGGGCGCCGCCGGAATCGGGTTTGTGGCCCTCGGTCTCTGGGAAGACTATAGCAATATCCCGAAACTCCACCAAACCGAGCATGAGATCAAACCCATAGCGGAACATGTGGAGCAATATGATAAGATTTTCCCGAAGTTTGTTCATATCAATACCATGATGAGCGAACTTGGAGATTATATCTATAATTCAAACACAAAATAATTTAATACATTGGGAGGAACGGTAAAATGAAACTAGGATTTGTTGCACAAAACTACTCAGAGAAGCCATTAGAAGAAGTATGTAAAATGGTAGCGGACAAGGGCTACGAAGCGATTGAGATTGCAACCTATGACGGCAATGGTCAATGCGACGCAGGGGAAATGCTCCAAGATGGAAACGGCAAGAAAATGAAGAAAATGGTACATGACCATGGGCTCTTCATCTCAGCCCTCAGTAACCATGCGGACTCCCTTCTCATCATGGGTCCATGGGGCGAGGACACAGACGGCATCTACAAGGGAACCAAAGAAGAAAAAATCAAATTCGGCACAGAGAGCCTCCTTGCGTCAGCCCAACTTGCCAACGAGCTGGAAGTTGACGTTGTCATCGGTTTTACAGGGATTGAAAACTTCGGACGCTATTTCCCATTCCCCCATGCAAAAGGTTGGGAAGTTTGTGAAGGCCATTTTGTAGACCTCTTTGGCCCAATCCTAGACAAATTCAAAGAGTACGGCGTGAAATTCGCAGTAGAGCCTCACCCAAACAACTTCATCTATGACGTACACACCGCAAAACGCGCCATCGAGCTAGTGGATAATCATCCATGCCTCGGGATCAACCTAGATCCGGCGAACCTCACCTATCTTGGTCTCTATGTGGAGACATTCATCAACGAACTGGCAGGCCGTATTTTCCACGTCCACGCGAAAGACGCAGAAGTCGTTGCACATAACGTAGGCAAAGGCGGCGTCCTTATGCAAGGCGAGTGGGGCAGACTCGATCGCGCCTTCCGCTTCCGTATCCCAGGCTGGGGCGATGTAAACTGGAGAAAAGTCATCACAGAACTCGCCATGATTGGTTACAACGGCGTCTTGTCCTACGAGCATGAAGATGTCACCATGAGCCGTGCAGATGGCGTTGATAAGGTAATGGATTACTTGAAGCCTCTCCTTATCCATGCACCATATGAAGGCAGAAGCGATAAGCTATTTACCATCTAGAAAGGGAGATTTACTAGCATGAGAATGATGAAAGCGCAAGTAGTAGAATCACCGAACAACATGGTGTACAAAGACGTTCCTGTGCCAACCATCAGCAAGGATGAAGTCTTGATTAAAGTCAAATACTGCGGCATCTGTGGTTCAGACTGGAGTATCTTCACAGGGAAATACGCCGCCGATAAGCTTCCCATGATCGTGGGACACGAGTTCTGGGGCGTTGTAGAAGAGCTTGGGGAAGACGTAGTTGGCCTAAAAGTCGGCGACCGTGTAGCCGTTGACCTCTGTCTATGTTGCGGCACCTGTTATTTCTGCCGCCGCGGCGATGGCCTTCTCTGTCAAACCTTCACCCAACTTGGCATCCACACTGACGGTGGTTTTGCGGAATACGTGAAAGCTCCAGGCAAAAACTGTTATGTGATCCCAGATGAAATCAGCGACTATGATGCGGCCTTCATTGAGCCCCTCACCACTACAATTCAAGCCTCTAAGCGGATGGGTTGCGAGCTCGGTTCAAGTGTAGTCGTTCTAGGTGATGGTCTTGGTGTCCTCCACGCCGCAATGGCAAAGCTCCGCGGTGCGGCGCCTGTTATCATCATCGGCGGCAACCCGGGCCGTCTGGAGATCGCAAAGCAGATGGGCATTGACTACTGCATCAACTTCATGGAAGAGAAAGATGTTGTAGCTAAGGTCTTTGAGCTCACCAACGGCATCGGCGCAGACTGTGTGATCGAAGCTGTGGGTACCTCGAAAACCTATGAGCAAGCGTTCCAAATGCTTCGCCGCGGCGGGAAGCTGGAAGCATTCGGCATCTGCGCAGAAGATGACAAAGCGGCTCTTTCTCCCTTTGAATTTGTATTGGGTGAGAAAAAAGTATCCGGTTCCTGTGCCGGCATCGGCAATGACTGGGGTATAGCCATTGACCTGCTCAAGTATAAGAGAATTGATCCATCCCCTATGTGCTCCATGGTGGTGCCCCTCTCAGAGCTTGAGGACGCCCTCCGTGAGCTTCAAACAAACACCAAGCTGGTCAAGGTGCTTGTGGGGCCGGAAGTGAAAGAAAAAATCGTATACTAAGAGAATTCTTGGAGGTGTTCCCTTGATTATCAAAGGAATCGAGCACGTTTCGATCAGTATAGCTGATATCGAACAATCAACAAAGTTCTACCGTGACATTTTGGGCTTCCCCCATCTGGAGACGGTAGAAGACGGCCCCAAAGATCTAGTTTACTTCGCCATCCCCGGCGGCTCTCGCTTAGAGCTGTTCGATTGCCGCGGCAAGTCGGTAAAACCGGAATCCATCGAGAGCGACTATGAGCCGCTGGGTTATATTCACCTAGCATTCATGGTGGATGATGTGGACGAGTGGGCGAAGCATTTCGAAGCACATGAGGTACCCATTGTCTACGGTCCCATTGACCTGCCCCAACTCGGTATGCGGGTATGCCTGTTTACCGATCCAGATGGCAATGTGTTGGAGATTTGCAGACCCTTGTAAAAGGGATAAGTGAACGAACAAAAGAGACCAGTAACCCATTGGGCTAATTGGTCTCTTTTTCTTTGCACAGATCACCTAATCTTATGTGAGGCTTATTATTCTGATATAGCCATATTCCATGCCTGGATTTTGTCTGCTTGTAAGAATAAGGATATCGTCGTTAATAATAGAATAACTCCATCTTTCCACAGATGCATATTCCTCTGGCATGTTATCAAAGGCCATGATTAGCCCGCCGATGTTGGTTGTTGACCATGTAAAGGTGAGGAGCACCTCACCCCCGCTACGGAAACCTGTGCCGTCTGCGGAGAAGCGGTAATCACCCTCGTCCCATGCCCACCAAAGACCGACTAGCTCTGGGGAACCGCCTACTGTTTTGACTTCATTCGCCGCACCCACTCTGATGTAGCGGTATTCTAAACCTTCAAATTGAAGGGTGAGCACATCACCGGCTATCACATAGCCCCACACTTCAACAAAGGGAGATCCCTGTATGGGCTCATCGAGGGACATAACTAACCCGCCTGCGATTCCGATTGACCATGTGAAGGTTTGAATCATGTCATCCCAGCCCCGCTTGCCTGTGCCGTCTGCAAAGAAGTGGTATTCATACGCGACATTCTCGTCCCAAGCCCAGATACCAACGAATGCGTGAATATCACCTGCTTCTGCCGATTCTGCAATTTCGGCTTCCCCTGTTCCATCTGCCTCTCCGCCAGAGGTGAAAATGCCCCCAATGTCAATACGCGGCAATTCTGTCCCGCGCAGAAATACAAATGCACCCACCGCCAGTGCCAGAATCAATACCGCCAACACAATAATCGCCGCAATTGCTTTTTTATCAATTCTAGCTTGCACGATTCCGTCACCCCTAGTTTTTTGCAGTAGTATAACAAATGGAAGAACAAAAAACAAGGAGCGACCGAGTTGATCGCCCCTACAAAACCGTATTACCTAAACCACACAAACATCCAAATCTCCGTACTTATCTTGGAGTTGTTCCATAAACTGCGGTTCCACACCGGAATCCAGCACCAGCTTATCCGCATCCTCCAAATCCGCAAAATGCGCAAAACTCACCCGCCCAAGCTTATGGGAATCCACGAGGAACACCACTGTAGAGGCCGTGGAGATCATCGCCTTTTTCACGTTTGCCAGATCAATGGAAGGCGTGGTAAATCCCCGATCAATGGACAATGCATTTGCCGCCATGAAGGCCTTATCTACATTCACATCCGCAATCTGCGCGATGGCGGAGGCGCCTGTGGTACTGTGAAAATTCCGCCGGAGCATCCCGCCCAACAAAAAGACAGAGGCATTTGTCAGCTCCTCCAGAAGGAGGGCAATTTTAATATCACCCGTCACGATGGTGAGCCCATTTTTCGCACTGAGAAGCTTCGCAAGCTCCAGCGTAGTGGTGCCTGTATCCAGCAGGATGGTGTCCCCATCTTCAATGAGTGACGCCGCAAAAGCCGCAATCCGGCGCTTTTCCTCGATGTGCTCATCCTCTTTACGGCTGGAGGGAAGCTCAAAAGCGGCTTTCACAAGGGGGATCGCCCCCCCATGTGTCCGCCGGAGACGGCCTGCTTGCTCTAAATCCCGCAGATCATTCCGGATGGTGGCGGGGGACACGTCAAAATGTGCGCAGAGTTCCGGGATCAGCAGTTTTGACCGCTCTCCCAAGAGGCGGACAATTTCTTCCTTCCGCTCTTCCGCAAACAGAATCGGACGGCTCATGATAGATTACCGAGTTTCTTATATACACCATGGAGGGCAGGGAAGATATCCGCATAGATATCCTTCCGTGCCTGATAGAAGGCATAGAGTTCCGGATTCGGCTCTATGGTAGCCCGAATTGCCGAAGCCGCCTCGATAGGAGCTGTCAAGCTGTCATAGAGTCCCACGCCATACCCCGCAATGACGGCACAGCCCAAGGCCGCTGTATCCGCCTGCTGAATCGTAGACACGGGTGCACCCAATACATCCGCCTTAATCTGCCCAAACACCTGACTATTCGACCCGCCGCCTACGCTGATGATTCGCTCCAGCTTAGTCGAAGGGGAGAGATCCCGGATGATATCGGTGTAAATGCCGTATTCATACGCAATTCCCTCTAAGATCGCGCGATAGAGGTGAGCGGTCTTGTGTTGCCAACTCAGGTTGACATAACTTCCGCGCACATAGGTATCATTGGGGCATACGCGACCGGAAAAATGGGGTAAGAAAAGCAGATTCTCACTACCGGGCGCGATCTGGGAGGCCAAGACACCCAGTTCATCATAATTGTATGCCTTGTTTAACACGTCATCTCGGAGCCATTTCAAACACATTCCGCCGCCGTTGATGTAGGCCATGGGGGTATAGAGATCATCCACCACGGAGGAGGCGAAGAGGAGGGTTTTATGTTCCACGTCCGGTGTAAACTCACTTGTGGCAAAGGCCAAAACCGAAGCGGTACCCGCGATGTCGAAGACCAGACCGGGACGTATAATCCCCGCCCCAAAGCTGGAGGCCGCCGAGTCACCGCAACCGGCTACCATAGGCGTACCGGGGCGCAAGCCACACTGAGCCGCCATCTCAGGGGTAAGACCGCCCACTTTATCATAAGGTTTCACAATTCGCGGCATTTTAGAGGGGTCAACTTCCAGCGCGTCTAAGAGTTCCTGTGACCAGCGCTTATGGGCGGTATCCGCAAAGCCGGAGAAGTGGATATAGGTATAATCCGTATACGCCTCCTCACCGGAGAGACCGCACATCCGCATGATGCAATAGACAGCGGGGAGGACGAAGCTGTGGATCTGTGCATATACCTCAGGCCGTTCATATTTCCACCAGAGCTTCTTGGGGCCATGGGCATAGGTAACAGGCGCCCCTGTGATAGAGATGACAGCCTCTTCGCCAAAACGAAGGAAAGGTTCTCTGTATTTCCCGCAACGGGTATCCAACCAACTGTCATAGGGCGTGACAGCCATGCCGTCCTTGTCCACACCCATGATCCCGGCCATCTGCCCGTCTACACCGATCCCCGCCACAGCGCTTGGATCAATACCAGAGGCCTCCACAACTTGCCGGATTGTACGCAGGACAGAACCCAGCATCTCCTCTGGGTCTTGCTCCACAGCCCCGGGTTCGGGATGGATCAACCGAGATGGCTCAAAGGCTTCTGCGATAATCTGACATTGTTCGTCTAAAAGAGAGGTTTTCGTACCCTGGGTACCTAGGTCAACGCCGATTAGATAGTTCATAAATCGCTCACCCTTTCAGATTCTAGAATACAATCGCTTGTTTCAAACCGACAGCATTTGCCGCGTTTTCAAAAGCTTTTCCAATTTCATCAAGAGGGAAGGTGTGGGTCACAAGGGGATCCACATCCACAAGCCCGGTGGAAATGAAATGGAGGGTTTTTCTAAAGTGATGCAAAGAAGCCCGAGTCGTCCCGGTGACGCTGAGCTGTTTGTAATGGATGATATTCGTGTCAAGTTCCACATGAGACTTACCCTTGGGAAGCCCGCCGAAGAAGTTGACCCTGCCGTCTAGAGCCGCGAGTTCGAAAGAGTTCCGCTGTGCCGCGGCGGCACTGCAAGCGGTGATGATGACCTCAGCGCCCGCGCCATTTGTCTCTTCCATGACCCGCTCTAGGAGATTATCCTTCACAGCGATCACAGAAGGCTCAAGGGCGACACATTCATCCAGGCGATCTTGGGACAAGTCATTAAAGATCACCTTTGCCGCTCCGGCCATGATGGCAAGCTTCGCGTGCATGAGTCCGATGGCTCCAGCACCGATGATAACAACAGTCTCACCGGGATTCACATCATAGCGCTCAAAGGCATTATACACACAAGAGAAAGCCTCGTTCCCGGAACCAGCCAGATAGCTCACATTGTCTGCCAAAGGCGTCACATTCCCCAGCCGCACAGCCGCCGCCGGAATGCGGACAAACTCCGCAAAACCACCGTCGATGTGTACACCCAGGGCAAGGAGCTCAGGACAGTGATGACTCTCACCCATGACACAGCGATCACAGATGCCGCACCCGAAATTTGGCGCTATAGCTACCCGCTGACCGGGGGCATAACAGGTCACATTCTTGCCAACTTTCTCAATCACACCTGCAAACTCATGGCAGAGTACGAGAGGATTGTCAGGAGAAGCCCCAGCCGCGCCGTTTTGGAACATACGTAAGTCTGTACCACAAACTGTGGCGGCTTTTACGCGGAGCAGAATCCCCTCATCGCCGATTGCAGGAACAGGAATGTGCTCAAGGCGCAAGTCGCCCTTGCCATATAATCGTGCCGCTAACATAGTCATATTGATTACGCTCCTTCGTTTAAGTGTACGATTCGTTTCTCTACGATAGACAGATTCCCCGCATCTACTACTTTTACTGCCATTTCTCCGTCATGCCCTGTGACTTTCGGCGGGGTACCATTTTGGATGCACTCCACAAAAGCAATGTCTTCCGCCAGATATGCCTCACGGAAAAGCTTTGTCCAGCTATGCACCAGAGGATACGTTCCATGCTTCGTATCAGCCGTGCAGGTGACAACAGCGTTGTCATTAACCCGCCCCACGTAGATACAGCCTTTGGTACCCAGGATCTCCACACGGGAGTCATAGGCATACCCAACCCCCTGCGCGCCGTCGATCATACCCTGCATTCCATTTTCAAAGCTTGCGGATAGGATTACATTGTCATAAAAATCGGGAAACTCTTCTTTCGCCGCCGGAGAACGGAAATTCCCGCCGATGGCGTAAACGGAAGCAAACTCACTGCCGGTAAACCAGCGCAGGGTGTCGATATCATGGCTGTTCACCTCAGCCAAGGGGCCGTTTGACTTCTTGATATCATACATCCACGGCTGTGGTATGCTGGGTCCCCGGGTATTCGACCGCACCATGACCACATCGCCGATGGCACCGGTGTCCGCGATTTCTTTTGCTTCGATAAAGCCCGCGTCAAAACGGCGCATGAAGCCCAGTTGCAGGGCGATCTTGTTCCGTGCGGCGGCCTCGTTCATTGTCCGGCACTCCTGGGCGGTCATCGCCATGGGTTTCTCACACAGAATATGCTTCCCGGCATTTGCCGCATCTACCGCGATGTCCACATGGAACTTTGTCGGCGTGACAATGACGATAGCGTCGATATTCTTGTCCTCTAATGCCTGTTTGTAGTCGGTGTAATAGGTGTCGATCCCAAGTGTGGCGCAGGCATTTTTTGCCACCTCTTCCACCGGATCCACCATGGCAACAAGTCTTGCGTTTGGTACGTTTTTGACGAAATTCACCGCGTGGATCATACCGGCTCTGCCGGAACCAATGACACAAATTCCAGTTTTACTCATCATGTAAACTCCTTTTAGTAATTTCTGCGTTTTGTTAGCGTTTATTATTACATGTTATTATATAGGATGAGAAGAAGATTGTAAATAAAAAAATCCTACAGGGCGTAAATGTCCCTGTAGGATCGTGTATATCTTGCTATTTCGAGGAAGCAGTCCGTTTCTTGCGATCAGATACAATAGACTGTGCAATGTTCTCCGCGTGGTCGGCGATTCGTTCTAAGTCGGTAATCATATCAACAAAGATAACCCCGCTCACCGGTTCGCAATGCTCTGTTTTCAGGCGTTTGATATGGTTTTCGGTAAACGCTTCAGAGAGCTCGTCCACCTTTTCCTCCAAGGATTCCACTTTGCTGAGTTGGAATTTATCTGTGTTTTCAAAAGCGCTGATCGCGCTCTCTGTGCTCTTTACGGTGTACTCGCTCAAGTTAACCAGCTCCTGAGAGGCAATCTCAGAAAATTTCAAATTGCCTTCCTTCATTGCAATCGCATACTCGGCAATGTTTTCAGCATGGTCACCAATCCGCTCGATATCAGATAGAACCCCAAACATCCCCCCCACTTTTTCCGCGTCATGGTTGGATAAGGGCATGTTATTGATTTCAACTAACTTAGAGGTGATACTATGATTGAGAAAATTAATCGTTTTCTCATTCTCAAATACCTTATTCGCGGTATCCTCACTCCGCTCGAAGAATGCCTTCAGGGCCAAAGTTAAGCTCTCATTGGCGATTTTTCCCATACGAACGATCTCAAGCTGGGCATTCACAACCGCAAGGGTAGGTGTTACCGGCGCTTTTGCTTCGAGGTAGATTAGCTTTCTTTCATGGATTTCGTTTGCCTCATCGGATCTGACAGGAATAATCGTCTGCATGAGCTTGGCAAGCACCGTAACAAAGGGGATGAGAAGCATAAGGGTAGCCACATTATACAATGTATGGAACATGGCAACCTGGCGTGCGCTTTCTACCCAGGTTGTCTGGAACCAAATCAAAATGCCGGGTACCAAGAGGATCAAGGAGCCGAACACAAGGCTACCGATGAGATCATAGGTCACATGGAATAGAGCGGTGCGTTTACTATCCCGGCTTCCGGGAATTGACGCAATGATCGCTGTAATGCTTGTCCCAATGTTGGCACCGAGTATGATGAAAGCGGAGGCGAGAAAGGGGATGGGGACATCATTCAAATGCAGTGTAACCAAAAGCCCCATGGTAGCCGAGGAGCTTTGGACAGCAACAGTAAACAGAAATCCAATCAGAAGCGCAAGGAGGGGATTTGAAATGCTGGAGATCATTTCGATGAATGCCGGATGCGTACGGAACACACGGAGGGCATCGCCCATCACCGTGATGCTGAAGAACAGAATACCAAAGCCCAGTACAACATAACCGATATTCCGGACACTTCTTTTCTTGAAGAACAGGTACATCACAACACCGATAAACATAAAGATCGGTGCATAGGCATCAATCCGAAAAGCAATAAGCTGGGCGCTGAATGTAGTTCCCACGTTGATCCCAAGAAGTACGCCGATTGCCTGGGTCAAATTGATAAGCCCCGCATTGACAAAGCCAACGGTGATAATAGATACAGCTGTTGAGCTGTTAATGACAATTGTCGCAATGACACCGACGATTGCCGCCAAAAAGCGATTGGATGTAGCCTTCTTCAAAATGATCTGTAGCCGGTCACCCGCCACCACTTCTAGTCCGGTTGACATCATTTTGATACCAAACAAAAGCAGTCCCAAGCCGCCAAGAGCCAACAATATATTTTGTACTGTTTCCATATCTAAATCCTCATCCTCCGAAAAATGCCTTCAAAATTGATGCTTGACATATAATACCGATGATAGCATAGCATGAAAACATATACATTTCAACGGTTTTGTTCTACAAAGAAGCATCTCACACAGAGGGCGGTCTATGCAGAATAGATAATAAATAAGTCCTCTTGCTTTCCGTGGTCAAGAGGCGTATACTAAGCCCATAACGAAAAAATGGAGCAAATCCCCATGAAACGATACCGTCTCCTTGCTTGGAGCGAACGCAAAATCCGTCAAATGCGCCCCACGCGCATCATTGTCCTCACCTTCTTGGCGATCATTTTTGTAGGAGCGCTTCTCTTAACGCTCCCCATCGCCCAGAGAGCCGCTGGACGGACGGATTTTTTTACAGCCCTCTTCACCGCAGTATCCGCTGTTAGTGTAACCGGGCTCACGCTGGTAGATACAGTCACCCATTGGAGTCATTTCGGGCAAGCCGTGATCTTAGTCCTGATCCAAATCGGCGGCCTAGGCTTTATGAGTATCATCTCCATTTTCTATTTCATGCTAAACAGACGCCTCGGCCTGAGGGAGCGGCTGGTGATGATGGAGAGCATGAACCTCGACGAAATGGACGGCGTAGTAAGTCTGGTAAAGCGGGTGTTGATCGGAACTCTGCTCTTTGAACTGGCAGGCGCCATCGTTCTCTCCGCCCACTTTATCCCAGAGTTCGGCTGGGGCGGCGGGATCTGGCGCGGGGTGTTCTTGGCAGTTTCCGCATTTTGTAATGCGGGCTTCCACCTGATGGGGACTCACGACATGTTCTCCGGGATGACAAGCTACGCGGGAAGTCCCATTGTCTTGATTACTATGGCAATGCTCATCCTCGTCGGCTCCACCGGGTTTTATGTCTGGGGCGACATCTTAAATAGACGCAGACTCAAACGGTTCCATATCTACACCAAGCTGGTGCTTATCATTACAGCAGTCTTAGTCATGGGCGGAATGCTCATGTATCTCATTATGGAGTGGCATAATCCGAACAGCATTGGCAGTCTCCCAGTGGGAGAGCGCTTTTTGGTCTCCTTCTTCCAGTCCATCAGCACCCGAACGGCAGGTTTTGACGTGATTGGACAATTCACCGTCACAGATGACACCAAACTCCTCTCCGTCCTATTCATGTTCATCGGCGGCTCCAGCGGCTCCACAGCCGGGGGTGTAAAGACGGTTACCATCGGGATATTGGTGCTCTCTGCCATCTCCGTACTCCGCGGACGGCAGGATTTGATCGTCTTCGGCAGAAAAATAGCCCCAGGACAGGTCATCAACGCTATGACCCTTGTATCTATCGGGATACTGATTGTCCTAGGCGGGAGCATCTTCCTCTTCCGTACGGAGGGTGTGAGTTTAATCAGTGCAATCTACGAAACCGCATCGGCGTACGGCACAGCAGGACTATCTATGGGAGTGCTGGATATGGTCGGGCGCGCAGAGAAAATAGTACTCATGTGTCTCATGTTCTTCGGTAAAATCGGCGTACTAAGTCTCTCCATCGCCTTCATGATGCGCGGCAGAGGGACGATGACTTATACATATCCAACGGAACATGTAATTATTGGGTAGAAATTTGTAGAAGCGGCGGCAGGCGACCTTATTCCCCTCCTCTGGAGGGGTGCCGACCGCAGGCGGTGGGGTGGTCACTTTCCGCAAGACCACCCCGCCCTTCGGGCACCCCTCCAGTGGAGGGGAATGCCGTTTTCCTACACCACACAAAACAAACACACCACTAGGAGGCAATTACAATGAAATCCTTTCTCGTCATCGGCGTCGGCAGGTTCGGCGGAGCTGTTGCAAAAAAACTCTCAGACCTAGGTCATGAAGTCTTGGCAATGGACAAAGTCGAACACAACATCCAAAACGTATCAGAGGTGGTGACCCACGCCATCATTGCCGATGCCACGGATGTGAAGATCCTTCGTACCCTAGGCGGACAGAACTACGACTGTGCCATTGTCGCTGTGGGAGAAGACGTAGGCGATAGTGTCCTCATTGCTCTAGCCCTAAAAGAGCTGGGTGTGAAACAAATCATCAGCAAAGCCAGGGACGAGCAACATAAGAAAATCCTCCAGAAGATTGGTGTAGATCAGGTTATCATCCCAGAACACGAAGCAGGCGCCCGTCTCGCGGTAAACGTGGCGGAACTTAACCTGATTGATACCCTGGAACTCTCTGACACATACGGTGTCTCTGAGCTCATCGCCCCCCTGAAATGGGAGGGTAAACGCATCGGCGAGATCGACATCCGGCGCAAATACGGCTGTGTCGTAGCGGCGGTCAAGAAAGCAAGCACCGGGGAAGAGGAAGAGGTCATCATAGCGCCCAAAGCGGACTATGTGTTTGAACACGCAGATCTCCTTGTGCTCATTGGCGAGAATGAGCAGATTAATCTTTTGAGTCACTTGAAGGCGTAGAGGCAACCATGAACAGAAAAAAGATAGGTGATATTTCTGCAAAGAAATATCACCTATTGTCGTTTGGGATTGTTTGATCGCCCTAGAAGGTAGTCGGTGCTGACATCGAAATGATCGGCAAGCAGAGTTATATTTGAAGCTGTTGGGTCAACATCTCCAGCTTCATATCGTCTATAATTCCGCTCGGCAATCCCCAAAAGTCCGGCAATTTGTTTTTGGGTTTCGCCTTTCGCGGTTCGCAATTCCTTTAATCGCTCAGAAAAAGTAGCCATTTTTTTAAATCCTCAAAAATATTTGTAAAAACCATTGACAGGATAAAAAATATCCTATATAATCGAAATCAGGATATTAAACATCCTGCTTGGAAAAGAAAATACATACTACCTAATCATATCACAGCCCAACTCAAAAAAGCAAGGAGGCAACACAAATGGAAAGCATCCTAACAGAATTTGCCTACGGAAACATTTCACCCAATGACCAATCCTTCAGCAAAAATTCAGATTTCGGACAAGCAATGGCGCTTGTAGGGCGAATAGAGGAAAAGCTACTTGAAAAGTTAAACACAGAAGAGCATGAACTCCTAAAAAAGCTATGTGACGCACAAAGTGAAGTCAATCGACTTACTGCTGTAAAAAATCTCCTCTACGGCTACAAACTAGGTGTCACCATGACCGCCGAAGCCTTCGTTACAAGTAAAGAGTTGATTGCATAGACTCCTAGGCTCTTTTTGCAACTGACGCCCAAAGAGCGAAGCGATTGGCTCGGCGGAAGTGGTGCCTGTGGTGCAAAGGAGCTGTCAGCGCAGCTGACTGAGGATTGCCCTTTCCAACAACAAAACCCCGCTCATCAGAGCGGGGTTTTCTGCATCTAAACCACCGGATTCTCCAAAATACCCATAAACAATGGGATCCCAAGGAGTACATCATAAATCACATACAAATAAGCCGTATCAAACACCAGATCCAACTGTTCTAAATTGATGCTCGTTACCTCCATCTCAATCGCAGTAGCGGCGGCGGCCTCGGTGCCTTCTTCGTCAACCAGAAGACGTACCTTTTGTAGCACCCGCGAGATACGAAGCGTCTCATCCATAGCGGTGAGACCGGAGAAATCTGCATCATCTCCAAATGCCTCGACGAGACCCATGTTTTGTAAGAGATCATTGAGCAGGAAGTCAAAGGTCAAATCAAGCTTCGGCATCCGTACCCGGACGCTATCCCGTGACGCAAGAGAGGCTAGGGTTTCTGAAAGATGAAAGTCTGCGGCAAATGCCCGGATATCCGTCCCATCCGTAGGACGAACCAAGAGGAAACCAAGCCGCTCATCGTCATAAGGGAGAGAGACCGCCTCATACTGATCCGTCACAGAGACAGGGAGTGAAACTGCCCGGGTGGAGAGGAAAGACGTTTCCACCTCAGTATCGTCTGCTAAGCGGAAGAGCCCATTAAAAGATGTCATCGGATGGAAAGGCTCTGCCCACTGTGCGGAGAAATAGAGGGTATTGATCAAAAGCATCACCGCATCCCGACCGATGGAAGAGAGGAGATCCTCAATGAGTCCATGGGTTTGCTCGGCGACCCAGGCGTTAATCTCTTGTACTGTCGCCGGATCCTCAAAATCCAGCGACTTTGCCGGTGCGTTAAAATATTCAGCAAGCAGAGCCGCAAACTCTGGGTGAATCTCAAAATCCTCATCTGTCCAAACACCGCCTGCAATATTGAGGGCAGTGTTTCCGCCAGTGTCTATGAGAGAGGCGGTCAAAGATCGTAGTTCCTGGGCAAGCTCCATGGGATCGAGACCTAAGACGCCAAAAAACTCAAGTGCGGTCTCTCCCCGTGCACCCAAAGCAGTCATAGCTAGGGCATAGTAAGCAGAAAGGGGAGAAAACAGCGGATTCTCATCCTCCAGCGTGAGCACAGCATAGAACAACTCATGTGAAAAATCAAGAATTGCGCCCTGTGCTTCAGCGGACAAAAGCCAAGGGGTTATATCTTCGTGGATATCCACATCAGGTTCCTCCTCTTCGGATGGAATAACAGGGGAAGGGGACTCTGCCGGCGGACTGGGAGCAGGAATAGGTTCCGCGATATCACCCCGGCAAGCGGCAAACAAACCCACCAGCATTGCAAGTGCAGTCAAAAGGGCAAAAATCCGTTTTTTCATACATATCACCTCTCTAGGGGCGGCCATTAGCCGTCCGTATATCATTTTATAGTATAAAAGACGTGCAAGTCGCCCGAAAAGTTCCCCTTGACAGTATGCATTATTTGCATTATAATAAATGATACAAAGGAGGTGGATGACAATGATACTCTCATTAGACTATTCCGGTGACGTGCCCATCTATCAACAAATACGCAACCAGATCGTTTTGGGGATCGCCTCGGGGGACTTAAAACCGGAGGAAAAGCTCCCCACCATCAGAGCTCTAGCGACAGAGCTTGGGATCAATATGATGACCGTATCAAAGGCCTATCAGATCTTAAAGAGTGAGGGCTATATCCACTCCGACCGCCGAAATGGCGCATGGGTGGCGCCCCAAGCAAACGGTGCGGCTGTCATGCACAAAGTAGAGGAATCCCTCCGCCTCATCATAGCAGAGGCAAGGCTTAAGGGGGTAGCAGAGGAAACCGTGGTAGACCTCTGTCGTAAATTTTATCATGAAGGGGAGGAATAAGCAATGGACTGGATTTTTGCATTAACCATGGGGGCAGTGTTGTATGTGACGATTATCCCCCTCTATTTCTTCGAAGCGAACTTGCGGAAGCCAAAGAAAAATATCATACTAGGGGTCACAGTACCCCATGCCCATCAAGAAAGTGAAGCAGTGCGGCAGATTACAGACGACTATTTAAAGAGACTGCGCATTGTTATGGCGATTTTTGCAATCCTAGGGCTTTCCATGTTTGTCATACCATACATGTCCATCACGATCACGGTTCTGATGACCTTGATACTAGGTGTCATTGTAGGTACTGGCTTGGTTTTCATCAAAGCCAACCGAAGACTCATGGCGCTCAAACAGCGCTCCGGCTGGCAAAGGGAGGGGAAACCTGTCATGGTTGCCGATCTCCGAGCCATGGAAGAGAAGAGCAAACCCCTGCCTCGAATTTGGCTGGCGATCCCCTGTATCATAGCGGCGATTCCGCTGGTTCCCATTGTCATACAGCTCACCCGCGGCACGCAGGACTGGACGGAAATCCTAATCTATGGCATCACCGTCATCTGGATCCCTCTCCTCCTTGTAATGGCAGAGGCATTCAGGCGGCAAAACGCGGAAATCGTAGGTGCGGTATCCGACCTAAACGTCATCACAACCCGCATCCGCCGCAGAGCTTATATGCGGATGATGGTGCTATCAATCTGGCTTCTCGGCATCATGGGGATTGGCATGTGGTTCTTGCCCCTTTTACTTGCCCAGGCACAGATCTTGTTTGGTATTACAATCGGAATCTTATCCATCGTGTTGATGGTTTATGCCATCCGCGCCGAATTCGCCGTCCGCCGCGCACAGGAGAAATTCACCCAATTAGCGGGGGATACCCTGGAGATCGACACGGACGAATACTGGATTTGGGGCATGTTCTACTATAATAAAAACGACAAAAGAATGTTCATCAACGATCGTGTGGGCGTGAATATGCAGATGAACCTAGCAAAGCCTGTCGGTATGATCAGCATGGGACTTGCCGCCCTCGCCCTCTTGGCTATGCCCCTCATCGGCGTATGGGTCATGGCGCAAGAGTTTAGTCCCATCACATACAGCGTGGAAGGAAATGTTGTCACAGTCTCTCATCTCACAACCCGGAGCTTTGATCTGGGGGACGATTTTGAGATAGAAATCCTAGACGAGTGGCCCGGCGGTATGCGCACTAACGGCACCGCAATCGGCACCTTCCGCCAAGGTACCTTCCAGCTAAACGGCATCGGCACAAGTTGGGTACTGCTCCGCACAGATGAGTTACCCCTCATTCTCATCACAAGACCGGGGGACAGAAACTTGGTATTTAGCTACACACCGGCACTTTCGCCTCTTGTGCGATAAGAAAAAAGAAAGCCTTTGGAGAAAACACTTGAATTTCTCCAAAGGCTATGCTATACTGTCCAAGGTCAAGAAAATATCTTGGCTGAGAATATGCGGGCGTAGTTCAATGGTAGAATGCCAGCCTTCCAAGCTGGACACGCGGGTTCGATTCCCGCCGCCCGCTCCAGATTTCAGTGGTGAGATTACATACGATGGAGGGTTTCCTATGCCGGACTATCCAGACTATAAGGCTATGTACTATCATTTAGCAGGACGAATGGCAACTGCTATAGAAGCACTGGAAGCAACCACTGGAGCACTTGTAACAATCACAGAAAAACTCAAACTAGCGCAACAGGTCACAGAAGATATGTTCATTGAAGGTAGCGATGTTGGGGGCGATCCGGGCGACAAGTCCGAATAGCCTTAGTAAAAAGTTTATATCACCATGACGCTGGATCCCATGATTGGATTCAGCGTATTTTTTATCCACATATAGATACCCCAAAACCTTGACCTCATCACACCCACATGATAAACTACGAACAAATCAAACACTAGGAGGGTCAATCATGAAGAGCATCATATTCCCGGGTAAATTCCTAATAGGGAAAGACATCCTTGCCTCTTTCGGGTCCTATGCGGAGAGTCTCGGCAAGGAATTCTTAGTCATCTCCAGTAAATCCGTAATGGAACTCGCCAAACAAAAGGTCTCCAGTAGTTTTTCCGGCACAGACGTGCATGCGGAATTCGCCCTCTTCGGTGGGGAGTGCTCCTGGAAAGAGATCGACCGTCTTGTAGAAGTCGGCAAGGAACAGGGTTCCAATGTCATCGTAGGCATCGGTGGCGGTAAGCTTCTTGATTGTGCGAAAGCTGTAGCATTGAAGCTTGGCGCTCCGGTGATGATCGTGCCAACGATTGCCTCCACAGACGCCCCAACCTCCGCGCTGTCGGTCATCTACACGGAAGATGGCGTGTTTGAAGAGTACCACTGGCTTCCCAAAAATCCGGAAGTTGTAATGGTGGACACAGAAATCATCAGCCGTGCCCCTGCAAGCTTTTTGGTAGCCGGCGTGGGTGACGCCCTAGCGACCTATTTCGAAGCCCGGGCTGTCCGCGCCTCAAATTCTAACACCTGTACCGTTTGTGCACCTGGGAAACAAACCATTACCGCCTTTGCCCTAGCGGAACTCTGTTACGAGACTCTGCTCGCCGATGCCGTAAAAGCGAAAATCGCCGCGGAGGCAGGTGTTGTTACCCCAGCTCTTGAAAATATCATTGAAGCCAATATCCTCCTATCCGGCGTCGGTTTTGAATCCGGCGGCGTGGCGGCGGCTCATTCGATCCACAATGGCGCAACGGCGCTTGCCGCATGTCACGACTATACCCACGGCGAGAAAGTTGCCTTTGGTGTGTTAACCCAGCTGGTCATGGAAAATGCGCCTCTGGAAGAGCTGGATACGGTACTTGAACTCTGCACAACGCTTGGCTTGCCTGTTACATTTGCAGAAATCGGTTTAGCTGACATCAGCGAAGAAGACCTATGGATTTGGGCAAACGCATCCACGGTAGAGGGTGAGACGATCCACAACATGCCATTCACAGTCACCCCGGAAACAGTCTATGCGGCGCTTAAAGCGGCAAATGCAATCGGGACGGCTTATTTGACAGCTTAGATAGTTCCTTTAGAAAGCGTGTACCCCCTCAGAATGAAGGAATCATTCTGAGGGGTTGTCCTTTGTAGGGGCCATCGCCTCGATCGCCCGTGTGCAGGTTGTCGGCAGTAAAGGTGCGGGCGACGTAAAGAAAGTTGAAACATGCGGACGGCCAATGGCCGCCCCTACAGGTGCACTCAATCATGATACCAGTACAAAAATTCGCCGAAATATGATAAACTAACAACATACAAACCGTAGGGGCGGTATCCTGCCGACCGCCCACAACAAAGGAGACTTCACATGACCAACTCATTCCATACCGCAAACCGCAAGATACTCTACAATAGCCTCCCAAACGGCACACTGCTCTTATCTTTCGCTGGGGAAGCCCCAAGGCTCTCCGCCGACGCCTATTATCCCTTTTTCGCAAATCGCAATTTTGTATATCTCACCGGTCTAGGCGGAACAGAACCCCAAGGATTCATCCTCCTTGCAAAAAAGGAAGAGGGTACTGTAGAGGAAACCATATTCGCTCTCCCGCCGGACCTCCTAGCCGAACGCTGGAATGGCAGAAGGTTGCCCTATGATGAGGTTTCCGAACTGTCGGGCATCTCCCACGTCCTGCCTCTAAGCGAATTTGAAGCCGAATTCCACAAAGCCGTAAACACCGGGAAATTTGCAACACTAGCCCTGGATCTGGAACGCCACAAGCCCGGGGAGCCAGATGGTGCACCTCACCGTTTTGCAAAGCTTGCGGCAGAGCGGTATCCTCAGCTTGGGATACTCGGCTACAGCAAGCAAATACGTATACAGCGTACAATCAAAATGCCCTGTGAGATCGAGGCCATGAAAGAAGCGCTGAAGATAACAAAGGCCGGGCTCTGTGCCATGATGCGAGCGTCTAAGCCGGGTATGTATGAGTACGAATACAAAGCGGTTTTCGATCACACACTCACATCTCTCGGCGTGCTTCGGCCTGCCTTCCCGCCGATTATTTCAGCGGGACAAAATAACTTCTACATCCATTACGACAGCTACATGGGCAAAGCCGAAGATGGGGATATGATACTTAACGATGTAGGCGCATGCTTCGACAATATCTGTACCGATGTCTCCCGCGGTTGGCCTTGTAACGGCAAATTCAGCGAACGCCAGAGGCTCCTCTACGAAGCCGCCTATAATACATCCGAATATATGTTTGGCCTCATCAAACCGGGTATGCCCATGGCTGATGTAGACCGCCTCGCCCGTAAGCGTAACTTCGAACATCTAAAAGAACTGGGACTGGTAGACACCTATGAAAACGCCGGCAAGCTAATCTGGCACGGCGGCGCCCACCATGTGGGTTATGACGTCCACGATGTGGTGGATCTGTCCATGCCTGTATCTCCCGGCATGGTATTCTGCGTAGATATTGGCATCTACTGCGAAGAGTGGGGCATCGGCTTCCGCCTTGAGGATAACTGCCTTGTCACAGAAAAGGGCTGTCAGAACCTCTCTGCTGATATCCCCCGCACCATAGAAGCAATCGAGGCCGAAATGGCGGAGGGTGCTTAAATGCCCAAGCCCTTAATCTATAAAATCCAGAAGTTTTCAGTCCACGACGGCCCAGGAATCCGTACAACTGTCTTTTTCAAGGGTTGTCCTCTCCGATGTAAGTGGTGTCACAACCCGGAAAGCCAGAGTTTCGACGAAGATCCAGGGCAAATCGGGCAAGCATGGCAGATCCCCGCATTGCTTGCGGAGCTTGAAAAAGACCGAATCTTCTACGAGCAAAGCGGCGGAGGCGTAACCCTATCCGGCGGGGAACCTATGGTGCAAGACATGGACTACATCACTGCTCTGCTCCGTGAATTAAAGCGAAAAGGGATCTCCACAGCCATTGATACCTGCGGGGAAGCGCCCTGTGAGAATTTTGAAGCGGTTTTACCCGATGCCGATCTATTTCTCTACGACTTAAAGTTGTGGAATGACAAACAGCATATTGCATTCACAGATGTATCAAATGAGCAAATCCGATCAAACCTATCCCGCCTAGGCCGGAGCGGCGCTAAAATTTGCCTCCGACTCCCCCTGATTGCCGGACTCAACGACAGTCTAGCAGATATGGAGGAACTTGCAACTTGGCTTGATGGGGAGGGTGTAAGGCCTATTTTTATCAGTCTTTTGCCCTATCACGAGTACGGAAACAGCAAATATGCCCGACTGGGACTTGGATCACCCCCCTGCTTTGATCCGCCGGATCAAGAGCACTTACATGAACTAAAAACATTCTGGGAGCGCCGTGGCTATCAAGTCGCAATCGGCGGCGCCATTGAGTTGTAGGAGGAATCTTGCCATGAGGCACAATGCGAGCACAGAAGTCAAACAGCGGGGCTCCACAGAACGAATCCGCCGCCTGCGGCAAATCAGCGCGGAGGATTCCACGCCGTCTATTTCCATGGAGCGGGCGGTATTACTGACTGAAGCCTATAAGCGATACGAAGGCAAACACGCGCCGCCTGTCCTTAGAGGGCTTGCCTTCCAATATATCATGGAGCGGCGCAGTCTGTATCTGGAACGGGGTGCCCTGATTGTAGGCGAAAAAGGACATAAGCCCTGGGCGGCACCCACATTCCCGGAGCTTTGTTGCCACACCCTGGAAGATTTCCAGAATATGAACGATAGAAAGAACGTTTTCTTCAAAGTCTCGGAGGAAGACAGGGAAATCCAGCGAGATATCATCATCCCCTATTGGAAAGATCGGGCGATGATGACCAAGATAAATGCCTTGCTCTCAGAGGAGTGGCACAGTCTATTCCATGCCGGCATGTTTACAGAGTTCCTCATGCAACGAGGCCCCGGTCACACAGTTGCCGACGGCAAGATTTATCAGAAAGGCTATCTGGATTTCATTGCAGACATCGACCAAGAGCTCGCTTCCTTAGACTTTTTAGGCGATCCTCTAGCCCTAGATAAGCGGGAGGAGCTAATAGGGATGCGCCTCGTCTGCGAAGGCATGATCACCTTCGGTAAGCGTTACGCCGCCCTTGCGAGGGAGCTTGCAAAAGAGGAATCCGACCCGATTTGGCAAAAGGAGCTGGAAGAACTTGCCCAAGTCTGCGATGTCGTCCCCGCACACGCCCCCCAGACCTTCCGCCAAGCGCTACAAATGTATTGGTTCACCCACATCGGTGTAACGGTTGAGATGAACAACTGGGATGCCTACTCTCCCGGTAAGCTGGATCAGCATCTGGAGCCCTTCTACAAGCAAGACATTGCAAACGGAACCCTAAGCCGCGAATCCGCTCGGGAGCTACTGGAAAACTTCTGGATCCAGTTCAATAACCAACCAGCACCCCCAAAGGTAGGCGTCACCTTAAAGGAAAGCGCCACATACACAGACTTCTGCAACATCAACACCGGCGCTCTCCACCCAGATGGTACCTGTGGTGTCAGTGATGTGAGTTACCTAATTCTGGAAGTCATGGACGAGATGAAGCTCCTTCAACCCAGCTCCAATGTCCAAATCTCCCGGAAGACACCGGAACATTTCCTGAAAGAGGCTGTGAAAATCTCCCAAAAAGGCTGGGGACAACCTGCCTTCTATAACGCCGATGCCATTATCCAGGAACTGCTCAATATGGGGAAATCCCTAGATGATGCCAGAGAAAGCGGCCTCGCCAGCGGCTGTGTAGAAACCGGGACGGCAGGGAAAGAGGCTTATGTGCTTACCGGCTACTTGAATATCCCCAAAATCTTAGAGCTTACATTATTCCGAGGTTACGACGCCTACACAGGAAAACAAATCGGACTGGATCTTGGAGATCCTACAAAATTTAACTCGAATGAGGCGTTATACAATGCCTTTTACAAGCAATTGGCTTATGTAGCAGACCAAAAGATCGCAGGCAACAATCTAATCGAGCGCATGTATATGAATCACATGCCTGTACCCCTCCTGTCCGTCATCACCGATGATTGCATCAAAAAAGGCAGAGACTACAACGCCGGGGGCGCCCGATACAATACCAGCTACATCCAATGTGTGGGGATCTCCACAGTGAGCGACTCCCTCGCCGCTATCAAACAGTTGGTCTACGATAAGGGCATTCTATCCATGGAGCAGATCATCTCAGCTTGCCAGGTGGACTACGAAGATTACAGTGATGTGCTAGAGTTGGTGAGAGAAACACCAAAATACGGCAACGATGACGACTACGCCGACAATATCCTAAAAGACGTGGCAGATTCTCTGCAAAGAGCCATCTCCGGACGGGATACGCCAAAAGGTTCCAAAACAATTGTGGAATTCCTGCCCACCACCAGTCATGTCTATTTCGGTCAAGTCATGCTTGCAAGCCCCAATGGCAGGCGTGCGGGTATCCCTTTGGCAGATGGGATTTCCCCAGAGAAGGGCGCCGACCGCAAAGGGCCCACTGCGGTACTCAAGTCCGCCGCCAAGCTGGATCAGCTCAAAACAGGGGGCGCACTCCTCAATCTGAAGTTTAATCCCTCCATCGCGGCGGGGGAGGAGGGGACAAGAAACATCGCCGCTCTCATCCGTTCCTACTTCACAATGGATGGTCATCATCTGCAATTCAATGTCATCGACAGCAAAACACTTCAGGAAGCCCAAGCCCGTCCGGAGGAGTACAGAGACCTGGTTGTCCGTGTGGCAGGGTACAGTGATTATTTCGGCAACCTGGACAAAGCCCTGCAAGATGAAATTATCGCCAGAACAGAACAGAGTTTCGGGTGAACGTGAATCCTGGATTTTTAGCACAAGCCTTGTCTGTACTTATGCAGAAAAATTCTAGAAAATTGCACAAAAACAAATTGCACGAAAATAGCATATTCCACATATTTTTGCTTGACTATACAAACTCAGACGTGTTATTATTATAGTTGTTATATTGCCTGGCGTGGACACATGTCTTTTCGCCGGAGGATGTAATGAAAATTTTAGCTTGAGGATTTGGAGGAAAAAGAGTATGAAAAAGATTTTAGCACTTTTGCTAGTGGTCTTGCTAGTAGTCGGCGTGTTTGCCGCCTGCCGTAGCGAAGCCCCGGCACCTGCACCAGCGGCGCCTGCGGCGCCAGCGGCAACACCAGAGCCAGCGGAGCCTGCAGAACCCGGTGACGAGCCAGAAGAAGAGGCGACTGAGCCTTTCCCTGGCATCATCGCAGTTGTAACAAACACAGTTGACCAAAACGAAGAAGAGTTCCGTAGTGCCGCGGCTCTTGTAGAAAGATTCGGCGCAGACAAAGTTATCCACAGAACTTGGCCGGTTTATTTCGCAACAGAGCCTGAAATGATGATCTCTCTACTTGTAGAGCTTGCATCTAACCTGGATGTTGGCGCAATTATCATTAACCAAGCGGTTATCAACACCAATGCGGCCATTGACGCAGTACGCGAAATCCGCGGCGATGATATCTTCATCGTAGTCTGCTCTGCGGCAGAAGATCCAGCCGATGTATACGCCAGAGTTGACCTATCTCTTGACGTAAACAATCCAGACGCAGGTACATTGCTTGTTGCACAGGCAGTTCTAATGGGTGCGGAAACAATTGCCCACTACTCATTCCCAAGACATATGGCAATCCCAATGCTCGCAACTCGCCGTGACAACATGGCGGCGGCGGCAGAAGCCGCTGGCATCCGTTTCGTTGACCTTCCTTCCCCAGACCCAATGGAAGAGGGCGGCATGGCGGCTAGCCAGTTGTTCATCTCACAAGACGTTGGCAGACAAGTAGAAGAACTCGGTGAGAACACTGTATTCTTCTCCACAAACTGCGGACAACAGATTCCACTCTTGCAACAAGTTTTGGAGCATGGCGCAATGTATGTTCAGCCTTGCTGTCCATCACCTTTCCATGCTTTCCCACAAGCGCTCGGCCTAGCCGCTGACCAAGCAGAAGCCGCGCAAAACTTCTCTGTTCAAGAAATCATTGAAGCAACAAGAGCGGCGATTGCGGAAGCCGGAATGCAAGGCAGACTTTCCAACTGGGCGCTACCTGGTAGCATGGCTTACACAACTGTAGGCTTTATGTATGCTGTTGAGTGGCTCAATGGAAACGTCACACGTGAAGTTGGCGCTGTTGATGAGCATGTTCTACTCAGACTATTCGGTGACTATGCGGAAGAAATCTTCGGTGAGCGTATGTATCCGATCTTGTCACAACTGCAAATCGGCCCTGACATCTTCACCACCATGTACGTCATCATGATGCCTTACCTCGTATACTAAAAACAAGTGATAGGCTACACTGCTGAGTATCCTGCATCATAGTTGATGCAAACGCAGTCAGTTGATTGCCGCGAAACGGGAAACACTGCCGTTTCGCGGCAATTATGTTGCTACACTGGGGTAGTGTTAAGTGTTAATAGGAATAACGGAGGCGAATATGAGCCAGACCTTATTGGAAATCAAAAATATATCAAAGTCTTATTCCGGGAACCAGGTGCTCAAAGATGTAAGCTTTGATATCAGACCCGGCGAGATACATGCGCTACTTGGAGAGAATGGTGCGGGGAAATCCACACTGATGAACATTCTCTTCGGAATGCCTGTCATCCATTCCACAGGCGGTTATGAAGGTTCCCTTTTGCTCAATGGCGAAAAGGTTGAAATCACATCTCCTTTTGACGCCATGGCACTGGGTGTTGGTATGGTTCACCAGGAGTTCATGCTGATTCCTGGATTTACCATTGCGGAAAATATCAAACTCAACAGAGAGATCGAAAAAGACAATGCACTAAATTCTGTCACTTCGCGCCTATTCGGCAAGCGAATGAAGACATTGGACTTCAAGCAAATGAACAAAGAGGCCAGAGTAGCTCTGGACAGGCTTGACATGAACATTGAGGAATTTACCTTGGTCAAAGGCCTGCCTATCGGATATATGCAATTCGTTGAAATTGCCCGTGAAATAGATAAAACAGAGCTGAAGCTTTTGGTTTTGGACGAACCCACTGCCGTCCTCACCGAATCAGAAGCAGAGAGCTTATTGCAAGCGATGCGCAACATTGCCGCGCAGGGGATCGCTATCATATTCATCAGCCATCGTTTGAATGAGATCACCGCTGTCGCAGACCGCGTGACCATTCTCCGTGATGGAGAGCTTGTCATAACCAAGGACGCGAAAGACACCAATGCCCTCGAGATTGCAGAGTATATGGTGGGCAGAAAGGTCAGCATCGAGAGAGCTTCTGGAGAGGCTCGTAAACTCAGCGATGAGATTGTCCTCTCCGTCAAAGATTTGCATGTTGCCATGCCAAATGAGCGGGTCAAAGGTGTAAACTTTGATGTTCGCAAAGGCGAGATCTTCGGCATAGGTGGTCTTGCGGGTCAGGGCAAACTGGGGATCGCAAACGGCATTATGGGCATATACGAATCAAAGGGTACGGTCACCTTAAATGGGAAAGTCATGCCTCAAAACAAGACAAGGAAAATGCTTGATGCTGGCGTGGCCTTTGTCAGTGAGGACAGAAAAGGGGTCGGCCTTTTAATTGAAGAACCCATTGACGAAAACATCATGTTTACAGCTATGGTGGTGCATTCCGACTTTCTCACGTCTCTCCGCTTGTCGGACAAGAACGCCATCCGCGACCATGCCCGGAAGATGATAAAAGATCTTGACATCCGCTGTACCTCTGAGAAACAGCACACCGGCAGATTAAGCGGCGGCAACCAGCAAAAAGTCTGTGTTGCCAGAGCGCTGACACAGAGACCAACGGTTCTCTTCGTCTCAGAACCCACCAGAGGGATTGACATTGGCGCGAAGAAGCTGATCCTTGACCTCTTACTAGAACTCAGCCGTGAACAAGGCATGACTGTGATTATGACCTCTTCGGAACTAGCCGAACTAAGCAGTGTCTGTGACAGAATCGCCATTGTCTGCGAGGGTGAAGTGATTGGAATCCTACCTCCCGACGCACCGGCGACCCAGTTCGGACTCATGATGTCCGGCATTAAGGAGATAGACGGAGAGGAGGTAGCAGGGGCATGAATGAACTCACAAAAGAAAAAGTCAATCTACTAAGCATGATACGCCGCATTCCCTTCTCTACCAGAGCAGTCGGCGGCCTCTATCTGGTCGTCCTGATCCTTGGCGTATTCTTCGGATTTAATGTCTCCACTCTGCTTACTGCGAGCCTCCACCTCTTTGGCGTGTGGGGATTGTTTACTCTTGCGAATGTGCCTTCCATCCAGTCCGGCACAGGACCGAGTTTTGCCCTTCCCATCGGGATAGTCACCGGTCTCCTTGCCATGGTGCTGGTTTTGTCCTTGAACTTTACGGGCTGGTCCTTTATCCTGGTTGCCTCAATCGTAGCCCTTGTGTTCGGAAGTTTAGCCGGTTATCTCTACGGCAAATTGATGAATGCCGTGAAAGGTTCTGAGATGGCAATCGCGCCATACACAGGTTTTGCGATTACTGCGGTATTCGGCCTTCTTTGGCTTGCAATCCCAATCAGACACCCCAATATGGTCTTCTTCTTGGGAGATGGTCTGCGCCATCAGATCCCGCTGGATTACTTCAATGCCAATTTCATCCTAGCGGAGTTTCTAGAGTTCCAACTCTTCGGTCTTGAGGTTCGTACAGGGGAACTATTGGTTGTGTTTGCCGCCTGTATCCTGATGTGGCTGTTTTTCCGCACAAAGACAGGGATCGCCATCTCTGCTGTGGGTAGAAACCCCATGTTTGCGAAAGCAACAGGCATCAATGTGGACAGAAGCCGTGTCATTGCCAATATGATATCCACCGCCGTCGCCGCTTTTGGCGTAATCGTCTATGCCCAAGGCTTCGGTTTTGTTCAGCTCTACGACTTTCCCATGTTCCTGGCCTTCCCGGCGGTTGCCTGTATCTTAGTCGGCGGCGCCTCGGCGCAAAGAGCGAAAGTCACAAATGTCATCGTGGGAACATTCCTCTTCCAAGGACTCTTGGCGATTGCACTACCCGTATTCACCAGAGTGCTTGACGGTGCCGATGTTGTAAATCCCATCAGGATGGTCATACAAAACGGAATCATCCTTTACGCACTGTCCCAGATGAGTAAGGGAGGGAAATCATAATGACAGGGAATAAAAGTTTCGGTGAAAAAGCCCGCGCCTTTCTGCTGGAAAACATCGTAATGCTCGTTTTCTTAGCCTTTGTCGTGTTCGGCTTCGTAGTTTCAGATACCTTCACACCCAGCTCTTTCACAAACGATATTGTATCCCGCTTTTTCCGTAACGGTGTCTTAGTCCTTGCCCTCATCATCCCGGTTATGGCGGGTCTTGGTCTCAACTTCGGTATCGTAGTCGGCGCCCTTGCCGGGATGTTGTCTATCATCTTTGTACGCTATCATTACACCTTGTTCCCCGGCATCGGCGGACTTTTGCTCTGCTTCCTCATTGCAACGCCTATCGCTATCCTCTTCGGCTTCCTCACTGGAAAGCTCTATAACAAAACAAGAGGGCAGGAGATGGTGGCAAGTCTCATCGTCAGCTTCTTTGCAGAAGGTCTCTATATGATCCTTGTCCTTTTCGTAGTCGGCGGTCTAATTCCGGTAGCATGGGGACACAGAATGATCAATCCTGTACCTGAGGGCGCACGCCCCATCGGTGTCCGCGGCTCTTTTGAGATGGGACTGCCTGCGGAAGAGATGACCGGAAGAGGCGCCGGGAATGAACTCCCCGGTATGGCGCGTGCCTTGAATAATCTCTGGCGAGTGGAGTTCGTTTACGCCCTATTGGCAGTTGCGGTTGCGGTATTTTTGTTCCTGGTGATCCGCCGCATATACATGAAGCGCAATCCTGCCTCTGGTATTAGAGAGTCGTTTTGGGCATTCTGTGTGAAGATCGCACTTTGCGGTGCGGTAGTGGTCTTTGCCTTCTACAGTTCAGCACAGATCTACTACTGGTACAATGTTCTGCAAAACACACCTGATATTACAAGGCTCGACCTCTTACCAGGCATCTCAAACTTTGCCGTTGAGGTCAGTAGACTCGACCGTGTGCCGGTGGTGACCGGCCTTGTGATTGCCGCAGTCGGACTATTTATTGTCTACTTCTCAAAAACCAAGCTGGGACAAGACTGCCGCAGTGTAGGGCAGAGCCAGCAGATTGCGAACGTATCAGGCATCAATGTGGACCGCACCAGAATCATCGCCACCATCATCTCTACCGTCCTTGCGTCATGGGGTATGATCATTTTCCTCCAAGACATGGGCCATGTGAGCACCTATACGGCGCATAGAATGATCGGCTTCTTCTCTGTGGCGGCGATCCTCGTGGGCGGCGCTACGGCGGCGAAAGCCAGTGTCAAGAACGCCATGGTAGGACTGGTTCTATTCCACGCCATGTTCATCGTATCTCCCGCTGTGGGACTATTCATCTTCAACGACGGTAACGCAGGGGAGTACATGCGTACCTTCATGGCCTACGGCGTAATCGGTCTCTCCCTCGGACTCTATGTTTGGAAAGCAAACAAAGCCGCGAAAGATAAAGAGAGATTAAAAGTTGACGCAGTTGCAGAGTTCCCCCTCACCGGCGGGGACGGCAACGGATAGAAGAATTAAAAAAGAGGTTTGACGGAAACGTCAAACCTCTTTTTTATGCAGTTCATCGTAGGGGACGCACACTGGGCGTCCCGCAACAATGCGTGTGTAGGGGCTGATTATCAATCGCCCGCGGGCGGTTAATAGCCGCCTCTACGACGATGTTGTACATTGTAGGGCGCGACGCCCTCGGCGCGCCGTGTCCCAAATTTGTAACGCAACATCAGGTTCACCGAAATTGATACCCCGGCGCGCCGAGGGCGTCGCGCCCTACGATAAACATTGCGGTACCATCGGTTTTTTGTAGGGGACGCACACTGGGCGTCCCGCAACAATGCATGTGTAGGGGCTGATTATCAATCGCCTGCGGACGCGCAATGCGCGCCCCTACAAGGTCACGGCTGTTTCGGATTATCCGTCCGGCCTAATAGATAATCTGTACTGACTTCAAAATAGTCGGCAAGCTTGTTGATGCTACCAAGCCCGGGTTCTCTTTCATCAAGTTCGTAATGTTGGTACGCTCTTTCTGATAGGCCAGTACTTTCAGCTACTTTCTTTTGTGTAACCTTTTTTGAAGCTCTCAATTCACGTAATCGCGCTGAAAAAACTGACATTTGCACCACCACCAAACTTATTTATAAAAAACACTTGACACGCGCAATTGCTCATGATATTATGAGACCATGAAACGCGCAATTGCGCGTATTTCGGTTGGATAAAATCACATTTACCATACCACATACAATGAAAAAAATCAAGGAGGCAACCCCTATGCCAAGCATCCTAACCGAATTCGCCTACGGCAACATCGCGCCCAATGACCAATCCTTCAGTAAAAACTCAGACTTCGGTCAAGCCATGGCTCTGGTGAGCAGAATAGAGGAAAAACTCCTTGAGAAATTAAACCCGGAAGAGCGTGAACTCCTAGTAAAGCTTTGTGACGCACAAAGTGAAGTAAACCGCCTCACCGCTCTAAGAAATCTTCTCTACGGCTACAAACTAGGTCTTACCATGACAGCAGAAGCCTTCGTCACAAGTGGGGAGCTGGTTGTATAAGGACGGGCTACAATTATCTTACCCATGACCATGCAAAAAATCCCGCATCCCGCCTGGGTTCTGAATCTTCACCATCGCATACGCCAGCGAAGGTGTAATATGTCTCGTAGAATACACCAGATACCCCGGCACCCAAACCGTGGGCGCTGTCCGTTCTTTTGCCAGATGGAGAGATTTAAAGCCATAAAAGCGATTGCCCTTTTCATAGAGCAAGTGCAAAAACTTGGCATCCATACTATTTTTCGCATCCGCTTCAAGTACATTCGCCAAGGGGGAGATACCCAAACTGCCCCATTCCATGCCCTCGCTTTTGAAGGTCATAAAGGCATCAAAGTTGATCTTCTCCGTCACTCCACCGGGCGCGTTCGACGTGCGGCGGGTGACATCTGCCACATAACCATTCATCCCGGCAAAGGGTGTGAACACATGAAAGGCCACAATGTCTCCAATGGGATCTACTGCATAAAAATAACGGCGATCCATGGGGTTCTCTAAACTTACACTGCCAAGGGTAAAACCCAGTTCACCACTCTTTTTCCCTTCTAACCACTGAGCGGAAACCTTGTGCAGGCCTTCTTCAATCGAAGCATCTCTGCCTGTAAGAGGCTTATACTCACAAGTGGTGAGTCCTGCCTTATTCGCGTGGTTCACCTGGGCGCGCATCTTTGCCATCTTCCCGCCGGAGAGCTGATAGTCCGCCAAATGAAAGCGGGCTTCCTCACCAAATTTCACATGCCGATATCCCAGGGCGGTATAATGTGCTAAGAAGACATCCGATGTACCAAGAAAAGCGCATTGATCGGCATGACGCTCGCAGAAAGTCTGAAACTCTGTGAGCAAAGCCACGAAATCCGCCGGCGCCGCAATGGGATCTCCGCAGACTAGGATTGTCTTTCCAACCCGTCCATAGGCCACCACACCAGGTACGTGTTTGCCGAAGTAGAGTTCCTTGTCATTCTCTAAGGTCAAGTAGGAAATATGGTTTTGTCCGTGCTGTTTCACAAGTTCTCTAGCGTGCTCTATGCTTGCCATCATCCTATGCCACCTCCTAGTATACGATTAGTATAACAGAATTCACACATATCGCACAAGAACCAGGAACATTTCGAAGCCCTCTTCCGTCTATATACAATAGAATATACCTGTGCTATAGTAATAGCTAATAAGCCAAATCAAAGGCAAGGAGAGAGAATGTATGAAAGCAATGAGAAAGCCAATCCGATCTATAGTGGCTCTTTTCCTAGCGGTTTTATTCTTACTTCCCCTAGCACCAATGGCGGAGGCAGTCAATGTCTCGGAAATCAGAGTGGTGCTAGATGGTACACCCGTTGAGTTCGATGTCCAGCCACAACTGGTAAGCGGTCGGGTCTTAGTCCCTGTGCGTTTCATAGCGGAAGGGCTAAACGCAGAGGTAGACTGGGACGCGTCAAGCAGAACAGTCACCATTGAGGCAAACGACGATGTCATCGTCCTAACCATCGGTAGTACCAGCTTCACCATAAATGGTGAAACCCAGCAGATGGATGTAGCCCCCCGCCTTACCGGTGGGCGCACCCTTGTCCCTGTGCGCTTCATCGCAGAAGCATTAGGCAAATGTGTCGATTGGCTTCATCCCATCCGGACAGTTGCCATCAATACCATCAGTGAGACCAGAGTGCTTCCCCTCTATGACATGACATTCCCCCTCACAGTAGACGGGATCAGAGTGCATGAGTTCATCCTAGAAGACGGAACGCTTACAACTTGGAACGACATGCCTGTTCCGGCACCTATGGAGGGTATCATCTCCATTCCAAACCGACCAACTCCCCGCCCCCTTGTAGTTCTCCTCCACGGCGTCACCCGGATAGAGGATATCCGTGATCCGGTATATGCGGGCTTTGATTACCTCGTACAGCAACTTGCCAGAGAGGGTTATGTGGCAGTCAGTATCAATGTGAATGTGGAGTACACCTTTGATTACGGTGAATCTTTCTGGGGTATGTGGGGTTACGACCTCTTTAATCAGCACCTAGAGCGGCTAAAAGCCGCCAATGCCGGAGAGGATATGGGTTATGGCATCGACCTCACCGGGACGATTGACTTCGACCAAATCCACCTAATCGGTCACTCCAGAGGCGGCGAGCTTGCAGATATTTTCTATCGCCGGGATCGTGAAGAGGGCATTTCCAGAATCAGCTCCATCATCCGCATTGCGCCAACGATACTTCGATATGATTGGGAAGATCCTGAGTTTGGGCTACCTCCCGGCGCAGGCCCTCATCCTTCTATTCCTGTTGGCATCATCTTACCAGAGTTTGACGGTGACGTGAGCAGTCTCGAAGGGCAATCCGTTTTCGATGATGTGTTTGCAAGCGGTGAAAGTGACTCCATTCTTTCTCTTGTTTTCCTCCGGGGCGCAAACCACAACTTCTTCAACCGCTTCATGGAGCGAGACGAAGGAACCTCCCAAGTGAACCGCCTGACCAGAGCGGAACAAGAAGAGTTCATGATGCACTACGCGGCGGCCTTCCTCGCACTGGTGACCGGTAGCCGCGCACCTTGGGGCGCATTTTCCTCATCTTACGCACAGCCCCAAACCATGTTCGGATTCCATGCGATTGCCTCAACCTACATCCCCACACCCCGCGCGGTGATTGCGGTACCATCAGCCACCACAGCGGCGGCCGTGGGCACAAGCGGCGGCGCAACTGTAGGGTTCCATCAACAGGTGCCGAATGAAGATGGACACTTCAGCCATCCGGGAGTTTCAGCAGACAAACCATTGCCTCTTTATGACTTGCAATGGTCAAGCAACGGCGGTTCAGCTACATTCCCGCTCTTAGACGGCAACTTCTCCACAAGTCGCGCACTCTCTCTCTACATCGCGGTAGACTCTTCAAATGGTCGTAATCCACAAGGCCAAGACCAAGCCTTAACTGTTGTCTTGCGAGACACAGCAGGGGAGAGCCGTAGCATAACCATTCCACGAGGCACAGCCGCTCTCACATGGAATCCAGGCGAATTTGAGCAGAACGAGTGGAGCGATACCCCTTATTGGGTCGGGCACATGCCTCTGGGCGAGCTCCGTATCCCTCTCGCCCTATTCGGCGGCATGGATCTCCGAAATATTGCGGAACTCACCGTATCATTTGACCAAACAAACGCAGGCGCTGTCATGTTGTCTGGGATTTATCTGATCTAAGAGCAAAGAAGCAAAAGAGGGGCCGTTCTGGTTGTAAAACTAGAACGCCCCTTAACATACGAGGTGATGAGATGAACACAAGCTTTCAGTTTTCAAAAGCAAATAAGTTTAAAGACATATCAAGCGGCTTAAAAACAGCCAGATTTCTATTGATTGACCATGTGATAGAGACAAAACAAGCCATCCCCTTCGAACAAGCGATTGAAATCGTTGGAGAAGAGGTCTTGAAGCAATTACTCGAAAAAAATATTGTGAACCTAAATCAAGACAATGAAGTTTTCTATCTCTACCCAGTCTCCGCCGCCCCCACAGGGCACAGCGTTAAATTGGAAGATGGCAGACAATTTAACACCATGTGCGCCTTCGATTCCTTAGGCTGTGCCAACACATTTCACATGGGTTGTGAGATCTTTTCAGCCTGTAGAGACACGAGTGAGAAGGTTTACATAAAACTATCAGAGCAAGGAATTGAAACAGCCTTACCGGAAACGCTGGTTGTGAGCTATCTGGATGTAGTAGGAAAAGGCTCCTGTGATTGCTGTGGGATTATGAACTTTTTCCAGTATGAGGAGAACGCACGAGAGGCATTGAAGCAATATGAAAATGATGAAAACATGTATTTGTGGCCATTAAACGATGCCTTCACAGCCGCAAAGATGGTGTTTGATAACTAAAAATAAGAAAACCACCGGCAATGGCCGGTGGTTTTAATTTATACTGGAAAGGATGCCTTACTTGATTTCCGCTTTCGCGCCAACTTCTTCAAGTTGCTTTTTAACAGCTTCTGCGTCTTCTTTAGAAACGCCTTCTTTTAGTGTAGCTGGGATCGCTTCTACTTTTGCTTTTGCTTCAGCAAGACCAAGGCCGGTAAGCTCACGAACCACTTTGATGACTTTAATTTTCTCTGCGCCGAAGTCAGTCATGACAACGTCAAACTCTGTTTTCTCTTCAGCCGCTTCAACAGGAGCCGCCGCAACTGCAACTGCCGCAGGAGCCGCTGCAGATACGCCAAACTCTTCTTCAAGTGCCTTTACAAGCTCAGAAAGCTCTAGAACTGTCATGTTTTTTACTTCTTCAATTAAGGTTGCTACTTTACTCATAATATGATTCCTCATCTTTCATGTGTTGTTTAATTTTAGTGTGTTATGCAGACTTTTTGTCTGCGATTTCTTTCAGTGCGATGGCTAGGCCGCGGATGTTCGCGTTGAGCACAGTTGCAAGCCCCGTAATCGGTGCGATCATAGTGCCGAGTACTTGTGCCACAAGTACATCTTTCGCCGGTAGTTTGGACAGTGCCTCTACCTCAGCGGCGGAAATCACTCTGCCGTCAACAAAACCAGCTTTTACTTGCATAGGTTTGTCCTTGCCCACATATGCGTAGACCACTTTAGCCGCCGCAACAGGATCCTCTGTATGAACCGCGAGGGCGGTTGGTCCTTCCAGGAAAGGATGCAAGTCTTCCAGATTAGCGCCCGTTGTGGAGAAGCGGAGCATGGTATTTTTGATAACCGTATACTCAACACCAGCTTCACGCATTTTACGGCGCATTTCCGTGTCTGTAGTCACGTCTGTACCTTTGTAGTCCACAAGTACACCTGCAACACAGCCCTGTAGTTTCTCGGTCAATAATTTGACCTGTTCTTGCTTTTCGCTTAGGATTTTTGCACTTGGCATTCTCGAATTCACCTCCTTTTGTTCTATAAGTTTGCGTTCGAGAAGCCAAATAAAAAATGCCCCCTCGTCCGATGACGTAGAGGACACATGCAAAACATGTGAAAGCACGATTTGAAACTCGCACTAAACTCCTCGGCAGGGATTATGGGATAGTACCCACCTGCTGTCTCTGGAACGCTTTGTCAGTATACAGAAAATATCTTGTCATGTCAAGGCTTAAGCTTTACATTCCGGCAAAAAAAGTGTAGGATACCTTTGTAGGGGAGGCTTGTAGCCGTCCGTGAAGAGGAGGATTCGCTTATGATTTTTGCCATTGATGCAGGGAACACCTATATTGTAGCAGGAGGGCTCACTGAGGCGGCAGTCTCCTTTGTGAGTACCCTGTCTACGGACAAGAATAAAACCGGAGATGAGTACGCCATCCTATTGCGCAATCTCCTCATGCTACATGAGATTGACAGAGAGGAGATAGAAGGAGCAATTATCTCTTGTGTTGTTCCATCTCTTACAGCAAAACTGCGGGATGCCGTGGAACAGGTAACAGGTAAACGGGCACTGGTTGTGGGACCTGGAGTAAAGACAGGGCTCAATATTCTGTTAGATAACCCAGGACAGATGGGCAGTGATCTGGTCTGTGTCGCCGTGGGTGCAAAAGGGCATTATCCACTACCTGTGGTCACCGCTGATATGGGAACAGCGACGATCTTAGGTGTGTTAGACAAAGCCGGTAACTACATTGGCGGCGCAATTTGCCCCAGTATGCCCCTCTCTTTGGAAGCCCTCGCTTCCGGGACGAGCCAGTTGCCGAACATCGAACTCACCCCGCCCACAAAGGTGATAGGCCGAAGCACCGTAGAGTGTATGCAAAGCGGACATCTCTATGGTTTTGCCTCCATGCTTGACGGAATGCTTGACCGCTTTGAGGCAGAGCTTGGAGATGTACCCACAGTCGTCTTCACCGGAGAACACGCTTCCATTATGGCACAGCTTTGCAAGCGGGATTCTATTGTAACCGATCCCCATTTGATCCTCCGGGGTTTATGGTTAATCTATGAACGAAATTGCAAATAGGGGAGACCCAAGGAAATCAAAAGAGGAAAGTTGACCCGCAAAACTGTGGGGGGTGATGGGAATGAGACAATTTATGGCCATGATCTTATTGTTAGCGTTGATCATTAGCGCGGTGGGATGTGCCAATAATGTGTCAACTGTTGCGGAAGATTCGCTGTTGAACGAAATGCCGGTAAAATGGCTGGGCTCCTCCCGCCAATTTGAGGAAGGATCGACATGGGAAGATACACTTGAACTGGAATTGCCCGAATTCCCCGGCGTGATTTTCGCAGGGTCTTGGGCAAACGTTACCGCAACTGACCAAAACGGCAAAAGGCTTCTGTTTTCTGGAATGCCAATACACGATGTTTATCTTGCAGATATCACCGGAGATGGATTACCCGATTTCGTCGCCACGGCCAGCTCCGGCTCAGGGATTGTGTGGGGACATATAATTGTTTATGATTTTGCAAATGATGAACTGTATGAACTGTCTAGACCTCTGGTTTTTTATGATCTGTTAATAGAGAATGGAACTCTCATTGTAGCACTGGCTGATGAGCCGATAGGTGAACTGGCTATCATAGACGGTGAGCTGACTATAATGAGGCGTTAAAACAATGTGCAAAATAAACATTTCCAGACCTAAAGGCTGATCGTACCCTACTTTAACGCTGAGATTTTCTACAGCACTACAGACCAAAGCCCTGGTATGGCTCCACTGGATCATACTAGGACTTTGAATTTTTCGGGGAAATATCATTTTATCCCTTGACAAACGTCTTCTAAGATGGGGAACTTTCCTCTTGTTGTGTATGTGACTTATGCGGCATGTTTATTTCGCTACATGACCCAACTCATGCGCACTCATCTGCCAAATCCGCAATAGTCTGCTCAGACATTTCTTCAATCATTTTCCCTTGTAGCGTAGAGAGGAAGGTGTGCACTTCACAGTTTTCGGGATTACCTCTGGAGCAAAACTGATCATCTTCCAGACAGCGGTTAATCTGTAAATCTCCTTCGATCGCAAAAAATACATCGTAGACCCGAACCTCATGGGCGTCCTTTCCCAGCACCTGACCGCCGCTTCGACCTTGAATGGTGCGGACTAGACCACCTTTTCTGAGCTTGTCAGCAATCCGGATAAAGTTGGGATAGGTAATGCCTATCGCTTCCGCAATGGTCATGGCTGTGTGCAATTCGCCCTTGTGCTGGTGGAGATATAGCATAATCCGTATGGCATAATCCGTGGAAGCTTGTATTTTCATAAATTTTCCCACCTTCTCTTACTCTGTGCTACTAAAACTTTCCCTTGCAAGTACATTGCCTGCATAATCGTAGTAGTAAACGATGATCCGCATGTATGACAAACCGAGCTCAACACGGAAGGCGTTTGCCAGCATTTCAAAGTGTGACCCCATATTTGCTAGTGTTGCTGCAATGGTACTTGTAAGATCGACAGACTCAAACTCACTTCCGTAGAAGAAACTGTAGATCAGCTCATTTCCGGTACCCGCAATAATCTCAACGCGCCCATCAGCACCCAAACCTTCTTGCATCAGAAGGGTCATATCATAAATCGCTACGCGATGTTCTTCCAAAAACGCGGCGACTTCATTATTTGCAGTCTCTTCCGATGGTTCCTCTTGTGTAGGGGGAAGTGTCTCTTCCGGAGTCTCTCCCGGCTCCTCTTGTGCAGGAGGGGGAGTGACGACAGGGGGTACAGTGGCCTCAATCTGGTTTGACGGTTCATTTGCCGCATTTGCCTCTTCGTTGGAAAATCCGTCAAAATAGAAGATGTACACTAGGACAGCGACGGCAAGCAAAACAAATATCCCGATGATGATTCCAACAATAAGTCCTGTCCGCTTCTTCGGCGGTTCCACCTTGTTCTGGAAGGATGGGGCCTGCGGAGGAGAATATCCCGGTGCGTGATACCCAGGTGCATATGCCCCGCCCCCTGTGGGGGTTTTACAGTGAATACAGTAGCGTGCGCGATCAGACACCTTTGCGCCGCATCCTGAGCAGTTCATCAAAGCCATAATCTATAGTCCTCTTAGTTAAATGAATTAGATTCTTAGTATATCATTTTATAACAAAACTTGTCAAGTAATAAGATGGAAAAGGCACGAGCAATTCGCTCATGCCTTTTATCTGGGATACGCTTATTTTTTCCAAAGCCCCAGATTCAAATATTCGTTTGTTTTCCCAGTGGCAGACACAGAATCCGCTTGCATATTCATTGCCGCCCGTACGGCATCCAATGTCTCCGGAATCGTGACCGCCTCTTGGGGAATGTTGATGGCATACATGATGTCATTGCCGCTTTCCACAATGCTATCTTCCCAAATGGCGATCTCGTACATATCTCCCCGCGGATTGCCCAGATCTCGGGCATAGCGGAAGAGACTTGCGTTTCCAAGGAAACCGTCTTCCAGGCGAACCACACGAATGCGGTCATGGGCGTGGAAGGCTTTTAGAGCTTCCTCTTTCGTAATCTTCCTGCCATCCTTCGCACTAGCGAGGACGGTGATGATATGTCCATGTGTCACAGGGGTGTGCACCAAAATCCCTGTCGCCTCGATATGGGGCATGATGGTCATCAAGTCCTCCGCTTGATGGCTGGGTGCCTTATCCATCTGTAAGGCATTTGTAAGTCCCCGATGATAGTCACCGGGATCCGCCACTCGGCGGATGATGGTAATTGCCACCCGGGTGATGCCGCCTAGCGCTTTGTCCAAACAGTCCACCGAGCGGATTAGGCCTGTGGTATTACAGCTTGTGAGCTTTAGGTAATCCGCACCCAGACCATCCTCATAGTTTGCATAACCGTGGAAGAACACGTCTGCAATATCATTTTTTTCCCCGCCTTGGAAGACAGCTTTAACCCCTGCCTTCTCATAAAGCGCCTTGTTCTTGATCCCAACGCCTCCCGGTGCCGCGTCCAGCATCACATCCACTTTTTCCAGCAAGTCCGCAAATGTGCCGGAGATTGGAATGCCTCTCTCATCAAACTTCGCTTGATCCGCACCGTCTACCAGATAGAGGTCATAGGGCATCCCCCGCTCATGAAGTGCTTGGACGCTCAAGGTGGGGGAGAGGTCAGCCACACCGACCAGCTCCATGTCTTCCTGTAGCATGACGCCATCCGCCAAACGTTGCCCAATGACGCCGTATCCTGCAATCCCTACTTTAATCATACTATTATCCTCCTCAAAATTGTCGTATTATTGGCAAGGTTGACCCGCCGTATGGCATAACCAAGACACTTGCGTCATGACCCATCTTTTCAAAAGCCGCATCTAGGGCTTTTTGTACAGTTTCATATGGTTTTAGAAAAATGCGTTCTACAAAATCAGCTTCCATTTCACTTACCAGATAGATATCCGCATCCGCAAGTACCAGGGCAATCGCCGCCGCTTTGTGACCGCCCAGTTGGAAGTCTTCTTCAATTCGCCGTACCATGGATTCGGGACTTTCTGCCCCGGTCATCCACGCCTCAAATACCTCTTCTCCCAGACCCTCTTTGCAAGAGCCCGCCAAGATAATCACACCGCCTTTTTTGACTGCGTGTTTGGCATTGTCTAGGGCTTTTTGCGTCTGATAGAGGTTTAAATCCTTCGGGAAGCCCCCTTGGCTCACAATTACGATATCCGCTCGAGCGGGGATTTCTGTCTGATAGAGTGTATCTAGGAATCTACATCCCATCCGGTGTGCCTGGATTGCGTCGCCTGCTACGGCGTGGATGATTTCCTTTTTCTCATCGAGGACAACATTCACAATGAAATCCAGCGGACAGTAGGCAAGGGCTTCCTCAATATCCTGCCGGACAGGATTGTCATCAAGCCGTCCCGCCTCCGCTTCCGGGAGTACCATCCGGCTATGGTTGGATTGGATTGCGGCTCTGGTACTCACCCCCGGCATAATGGCTTTCGCTCCGCCTGAATATCCGGCAAAGTAGTGGTATTCAATGTTCCCAACCCCGATGCGGCGGTCAGCTTCTGCCACAATGCGGACGATGTCCACAGGCGTGCCCATTTTAGTTGTACCAAGGTGAACACAGTCGCTTGGATTACCATCTATACAGCGCACACGGGCGAAGACTTCTTCGCCCACAAGCTTCCGCATCTCCGCTTCTGTGTGGAAACGATGGGCACCCAGGGCGAAGACGACAGTTACATCGTCCATCTGTACTCCGGCGGCATCTAATTCGTCTAGGATAGCGGGCAGAATCTGATAACTGGGAAGGGGACGGGTAATGTCACTTGTGATAACCACAACTTTCTCCCCCGGCTTTACAATCTCACTCAGATGCCGCGTACCAATCGGCTGGGCGAGAGCTTCTCTCACTGCCAGTTCGCCGGTTTTGCCGACTGTTACCTCATTGGGAGTCAAAACCCCAAGCAGATTTGCGTCTGGGATCGTGACTCCTTGGGGCGTGGTGCCGAATCCAATCTCAAGTTTCATATCTTATATCCTTGCAACGCCAGTATCCCGAGCGGCTTGTGCAACAGCTTTTGCCACCGCGTCACGTACCCGGGGATCAAAGGCCTCTGGAATGATATAATCCGGGCGAAGGTCACGCTCCTCAATGAGATCAGCCAGGGCATAAGCCGCCGCGATGTTCATCTCGTGGTTGATATCACTTGCCCGCACATCAAAGGCGCCCCGGAAGATAGCAGGGAAGGCCAGGACGTTGTTAATCTGGTTGGGGAAGTCACTCCGCCCAGTCCCTACGATAATTGCCCCAGCGTTATGCGCCAAGTCCGGCATGATCTCCGGTGTCGGATTCGACATAGGGAAGAGGATGGGGTCTTTCGCCATGGAGCGTACCATTTCCTCCGTGAGGATGCCGGGACCTGAGAGTCCAATGAAGATATCCGCACCTTTGATCACATCTTCCAGCGATCCTTGCTTGCGCGCTCTGTTTGTGGCCTGAGCCATCTCAGCCTTAATCCCGCTGAGACCCTCCTGTCCCTCGCAAATTGCACCTCTGCGATCACAGAGGATGATATCGGTGAGCCCCACCGCCATCAAGATCTTCGCAGTCGCAACCCCGGCGGCACCTGCCCCCGCGATCACAACTTTTTGATCTGCCAGGTTTCTGCCGGTCAGACGCATGGCGTTAATCATGGCGGCCAGAGTGACAACTGCGGTGCCGTGTTGATCATCGTGGAAAATCGGGATATCACAGCGTTCTTTTAGCTTCTGCTCAATCTCGAAACAACGGGGGGCGGAGATATCTTCCAGATTGATCCCACCGAAACTGCCGGATAAGAGGACAAGCATGTCCACAATCTCATCCACATCCTTCGTGCGAACACAGAGGGGGATGGCATCCACACCGCCGAAGGCCTTGAAGAGAACGCATTTCCCCTCCATCACAGGCATCCCCGCCTCGGGGCCAATGTCACCGAGACCCAGGACTGCGGTACCGTCTGTGACAACTGCCACAAGGTTGCCCCGTCCCGTCAACTCATAGCTGAGATCCACATCTTTCTGAATCTCCAAGCAAGGAGCCGCCACACCCGGCGTGTAGGCGATGGATAGATCCTGCTTTGATCCCACCGGCATTTTAGGAACGATATCCAGCTTGCCTTTCCACTCATAGTGCTTCTTAATGGCCTCTTTTGCGTAATCCATGATTGTTCCTCCTAATCCTTTCTCGATCCATGCCGTAGAGCACGAACCACCGGGAGCTCTTCCCCTGTCAAAAACCGAATCAATGCGCCGCCGCCGGTGCAAATGTAGTCGATTTGCTCACTCTTGCCGTACTTGTTAGTTGCCGCAATACTGTCCCCGCCGCCGATGACGGTATAAGCCGCTGTATCACCCAGTGCATCCCAGACGAGTTTGGTACCCAGTTCACTGGGTGTTTCTTCAAACACGCCCATAGGGCCATTAACAAAAACAGTCTTCGCCTGGCGGATTTCCTTTTGGAAACATGCCGCTGTTTCTGAGCCGATATCCAAAACTAGTGCGTTTTCCGGAATCGCGTCTAGTTTGCACTCCTGCCGAGCGCCGTCTTTCACATAGGCGAAGTCTGTGGGGAGAAGCATGGTACCGCGATGTTTTGCAATCAACGCTTTCGCATCGTCTAAGAGGCTGTCATATCCCATTCGGGTGATAAGCCCACGGGCTTCTTCGCCGATATCCTTACCCTCCGCCCAGAGGAGTACCTCCGCAACCAGGCCGCCAGCCAAGACTTTGTCCGCAATCTGCGCATCCAGTACAGTTTGCATCATCAAAAAGGCATCCGCGATCTTCGCACCGCCCAAGACAAACACACAGGGACGCGCCGGTGCTTCCATCAAGCCGGAGATTACACAAAACTCCTCTTCAAACAGCCGCCCCATGGCAGAGGGGAGGACTTGCTGGAATCCGCATAAACTCGGCTGATCCCGATGCGCCGCCGCGAAGGCGTCACAGACATAGATATCCGCCAAGGGAGCCAGCTTCTGTACCACCTGTGTCTTGGCCTGTTCCCCATGGCTGAGTTTCAGCTTGAGCTCAAACAGCGTCTGTTCCTCAGAGCAGAAGCGCACATTATCCAGTAGCAAAAGTTCGCCATCTTGCAGGCTTTTGATTGCCTCTTGTGCTGTTGGCCCCGTGACATCCGGCACAAACCGTACTTCGCGTCCCAGCAGTTTTGTAAGCACTTCGCTGTGGGGTTTTGTGGTATAAAAATTCTTGTACTCAATGTCTGACCCCTGATGGGCAAGGAGCACGACCTTTGCGCCTTTGTCACTGAGTTCCCGTAGGGTAGGCACACATGCTTCAATGCGGCTGATGTCTTTGAGATCACCCGTCTCATGGTTGATTGGTTGGTTGATATCCACCCGGCAGAGTACCGTCTTGCCGGAGACATCTATGTCGTCTAGTGTGTTGATTCCAAATCGCATATGAATGGCTCTCCTCCTTACAATGTGGCGATATGCAGATCAAGATTTGTCTCACGTATGAGCTTTTCCGAAGCCTCTGAGATACCCTCATCTGTCACGACTCCGGCGAACTGAGGCAAGTGGGCATAGGTGATGAGCGAGGCATGATCGAACTTGTCAGAGTCTGCCAAGAGATAACTGCGTCTGCTTTTTTCCACCGCTTTTCGTTTAATTTCCTGCTCTAAGAGGATGGAGTTTGTCACCTCGCCCGTGCTAGAGATACCTGTTGCCGCCATCATGGCGAGGGTGATGTTATACTGCTCTAGATAGCGCAGATCTGCCGCCAAAAAGGCATTTGTCCGGCGATCCAGCTTGCCGGGCAGACTGATGACTTCAATATGGGGATGGGGCAATGCCGCCTGCATGGCAGACAGGCTATGGGTCAAGATGGTTACCTGTATGTCCTGCGGAATATGGGGGATAAGCTGTACGCTTGTGGTACCGGAGTCTAGAAATAGGATGTCACGGTCACGTAATAGCATGGCGGCCTGTTTACCGATGGCTTGCTTCCGCCCCAAATTCCGAACTTTCCGTTCTTCAAAAGGGATTAAGGGATTCGATCGCGCAATGCTCACCCCGCCGTAGACTTTATTTACAGTACCCTTTTCAACTAAGGCGCCCACATCTTGCCGCACAGTGCTGATGGAGACACCGAACTCCGCACAGAGATCTTCCATGCTCACGGTTCCGTTTTCTGTGATGTATTGTTCCATTTTCGTTAAGCGGAAGGTTTTCAAGTCTGATTCCCCAATCTGAGTTTGTTCAATCTTTAACGATGGTAAAAGTATATTGCATCTTTTCGCAAAAATCAAGTAAGTTTTTATGAAATGCTTGCGAAGTTTATGGTAAGTGTAGTATACTTTCGGTAAGGCTAGATTTTATCGAGAGAGAGGACATTTCCTATGAAAATTATTGATCTCAAAACCACCCGTGTTCGCATCCCGCTGAAGTATCCCGTCAAATGGTCAGGCGGTACCCGCTACTCCGCGCCGGCCATGATTTTGCAAGTGATCACAGATGAAGGCATCATTGGTCTCGGTGAGCGTGTCGGCCCCACGATTCCCACGGTTGAGGCTATCGTAAACCACGAATTCCGCCAATTCCTCATCGGACAAGATCCCCTTCGGACGGAGCTTTTAGTGCGCCGCATGGAGGAATTTGCCAGAAACTATACACAAATCGGCGCCTATGCCATCTCCGGGATTGAAATGGCGCTTCTCGATATCAAGGGAAAATATCTAAACACCCCGCTCTATAATCTCTTAGGCGGCGCGTGTAAGAAACAAGTAGGATATGCCGGCTATCTCTTTATTGCGGAGCCCGAGGAAAACGCAAGACTAGCCCTGGCCTATAAAGAAGAGGGTTACAAAGAGATCAAGCTCAAAGTCGGACGGAATCTCAAACAGGATATAGAGACCCTGGAAGCCATCCGCGGTGCCATCGGCTGGGACATGAAAATCCGTATTGACGCCAACATGAACTGGAGCGTACCCACTGCGGTAAAGTGGATCAAAGCCCTCACCAAGTTTGATCTGCAATATGTAGAGCAACCTGTCCCAGAATACGACCTAGACGCCATGCGCGCCGTCCGCCGTGCCGTTGACGTACCCATCGCCGCGGATGAGGGCTGTTCCACGGTAGAGCGAGCCCTGGCGCACATTAAGCGTGAGGCCTGCGATGTATTCGTGGTCTACGTCTCTGAAGCCGGTGGTCTCACTCGTGCGAGAGAGATTGCAAGCATGGCAGATGCTTGCGGCATGTGGTGTACCATGGGTACCTGGGCAGAGACCGGCATCGCCACCGCCGCTGGAATCCACGCCATTGCATCAAGCTGTAATTTTGTCAACGCCAATGATACCCACTATATGCTACAAGACGGCGACATTTTGCGTGAACCGTTACAGATCATAGACGGCAAAATGGATCTCCCCACAGCTCCCGGTATCGGGGTAGAGTTGGATCTCAGCAGACTGGAAGACTTCTCAAAGGTAGATGTGCGGGAATCTGTGTTCTTCGATGACGTAGACAGTGCGCAAATGCCATTGATTGGACAGATTCTGTAAAAGAGACAAGCCCTTAAGGGCTGCAAATCCCCCAGAATGATTTCTCATTCTGGGGGATTTACGTCTGTTTGAAAATTTTCTTCCAAACAGGAAATCAAAAGTACCTTCTCCGTGTATCTAATAGGCAACAGGGCAAAGGAGCAATCGGATGGATAAAAACACATACGCCGAACAGATAGAGAAGCTAAAGCCGCGCCTATATCGCATCGCACTCTTACATTTGGGTAACGAAACCATGGCACTGGACGCAGTTGCTGAGGCTGTTTACCGGGGACTGATATCCGTGAAAAAACTCCGTGAGCCGGCATATTTCGAGACATGGATGACCCGGATTCTGATCAATGAATGTAAAAAAACATGGCGCCGCACAAAGCGAGAGCAACCTTTGGACTCCATACCCGAATCAACAGAGGAGGAGCGAGCATTTGAATCGCTACCCCTCAAAGAAGCCATCCGACAATTGCCGGGGGAGCTCAGAGAAGTGGTGATCCTGCGCTATTATGCGGATTTCACCCTAGCCCAGACCGCGAAGAGTTTGAACATTCCCCAAGGAACTGTGGTCACACGGCAACGGCGTGCCCTGAAGCTACTAAAACTGGAATTATTGGAGGAGCAGACAGATGAATCGTGAACAAGAACACTATGCCCTAAAACAGGAGTTGATCGAGGCTCCCCTTGAGCTGGAGGATGTACTTGCTCGGGCGCAAGCAAGGGCGAAAAAACGAAAGGCCATCCGCAACAGCTTTGCAATGCCTCTGGGCACCATAGCGGCACTTTTGGTACTCTTCGTGGGATTGGTGAACCTGTCCCCGGTAGTGGCCACTGCCATGGAGCGCATACCGGGACTGCGGCAACTCACCATAGCGGTGTCTTTCTCGCCATCACTGACCGAGGCGGTGGAACAGGAATTTGTACAAGCAATGGGCTTAGAGCAGACAATTGGTGATGTCACCATGCGTATCGAACACCTGGTCGTGGACAATCAGCAACTGCATATTTTCTACACGCTGGACTCGCCCACCTACTTCAGAATGGATGCAAATACCGTAGCCCGCGATGTGGAAGCGGACGAGTGGGGGGGCAATTGGGCGACACTCTATATGATGCCCCGGCTTATGCTTGAAAACTATGAAAACGGTGTAATCCGCCATTTGATCGTCGGGTTTCCTGAGCGGGTTCCGGATGTAGTCCTTTGGGAAGGCGCTTTGATCAACCTGGCTAGCATAGTGTGCGAGGAGGACTGCTGGTGTTGCCAAGTCATTGGAGAGTTTTCCTTTATCCTAGAGCTTGACGACGAATTTATAGGGCTAGGTGAGCTGATCACACTTGATTACGACTTCGTACTAGATGAACAACACCTGACCCTTACCACCGTGGAACTCAATCCCATTCACACAAGCGTAAGCTTCACCGCCGCGGAAGAAAACACAGCATGGCTACGGACATTGGATTTCTATCTTGAAAATGAGAGAGGAGAGCGCTTTGAATCCTCTGCCATATTAGGAAACCTCCGCACCGACTGGGAGTCTATGATGATGGACACTCACTTCTTAGAGAGCGTGTTTTTCTCAGAGAGCGAAAGCCTCACCATGGTCATCGAGGAAGTGACTTGGCTAGATAAGGCCATGGAGC
>Ga0131853_10000941_pt1 | contig 52690 bp, 52 predicted proteins | sample TergutLab28metaG_FD_92764 | JGI IMG/M metagenome (GOLD analysis project Ga0131853, IMG submission 92764) | Labiotermes labralis P1 segment gut microbial communities from Petit-Saut dam, French Guiana - Lab288 P1 (version 2) (version 2) | ecosystem: Host-associated > Arthropoda: Insects >...
AGAAGCTGTGCAGGGGCTCTGTTAGCCAAATCGAAGATTTGGACAGTCGCCACCTGCAAGGAACGAAGAAGGCGAATACAGTGACGTATTTAACTGATGAGTGACGCAGTCAGAGCGGAAAATCTGCAAAAAATACAGTCACAAACAGTTATGGGTGAGGTCTACTACTTTCTATTGGATTTGTTCATGAATAAGTAACATAATTGAACACCTTTTATATTACAAGATTTTCGAAAGAAAATAAACAAGCACTCACAAAAATAAAGATTAAAATAAGAAGTAGTAATAAAAGCTTGGTTATAATATAATAGATTGTCTATATTGATTTTTCGGGGTGACTAAATGTACTTAGCCGCAATCTTTCAATGGCTTACAGTTGAACACTTAGAAGCTTTAGTAAACAATTACAGTTCTCTAGGTATATTTGGAGCGTTTTTACTTCCATTCATCGACTCATTTATTGGTCTATTTCCTATCTGGGTTTTTGTGATGGTTAATGTTGCTGCGTTCGGTTTCTGGACAGGTCTCTTCATTTCTTGGATTGGCAGCGTGACAGGCGCAATCACCTTTTTTTTAATCTTACGAAAATTAGGTGCAGAAAGGGTTTCCAAATTTTTGCGTCGCTCTAAAAAGGTAAATCGAATATTAGGTTGGATTGATAATTGTGGCTTTGGGACCATATTCATTTTATTTTGTTTCCCTTTTACGCCAACATTATTTATTAATATTTGTGCATCGCTTGCAAAAGTTCGGATGGCTCCTTATTTCGCAGGCATGATCTTAGGAAAATTAGTGATGGTTAGCATGGTTGCAACTGTCGGGCGTGATCTCCTCTACTGGGTAGGGCATCCAATTAAAGCTGCCTGCCTATTAGCCATCATTATGCTCCTGTGGTTCATGGGCAGGCTAATGGAAAAAAGAATTGCAAATTCAGCTACTAGCAAGTAAAATTACTTCCTTTATGAAAATGGATTGTGGGCAGTTGCATGCACTGTAGCAGAGTGATTTAAATAATTCAGCAATTCACATAAATTATTTTCAATTTCTTCATTGTTGCATATATAGTGATACGCATGTAGAAATTTTTCAATTTTTTTGGCGAGAAAATGATCTCGTGTTCTCACCATTAAAATCAGCAAGTTATCCCACTCTGCATGCTGAATATATAGTATTGATCGTTCGTAATCAGTCATATGAAATCCTCTCAGCTTTTTATAATTTATTTGTCATTAGTTTGATACAAAAACATTTTTTCTTTGCCAAGAAAAAAATGGACAAAGCGTTAATTATTTCGTTGAATAAACAATACCATCACGATTTGCAATATTTTTTTACCAAACAATTCATATCACACAAAAAAGTCAGCATAATCTTCACTCTTTGCTGACTTTTTATATTTTACATTTTATAACAAATAAGAAATAAATGTAGTAGCAATTCCAAAATAAATCATAAATGATAAAATATCATTTATTGATGCGATTAACGGACCAGAAGCAATCGCTGGATCTGCCTTCATACGGAACAAAATAAGCGGAATAATTGTACCAGAAAGCGTTCCAATAGTAAGCGTTAAGACAAGTGAACCACCAATCACCATTCCTAAAGCGATTCCTTGCCAAAAAGAGATAACAATCGCAATTAATATACCACACGCTAATCCAAGCAATATGCCACTTCGGAATTCACGCCAAAGCAAGTTAAATGCTACCTTTTTTGTTAGCTCTTGTGTAACTAATCCTCTAACAACAATAACTAAAGATTGTGTTCCAATATTCCCAGTCATACCACCAATCATCGGAGTAAAAAATGCTAAAGCTACTACTTGATCTAATGTTTCCTCAAAGTGACCAATAATGTATCCTGAACCTAGCCCAACAAATAGTAACACCATCAACCAAGGTAATCGTCTTGAAACCGCAACAGCCACCTTCGTATCAAAATCAATGGCTTTACCACTTGCGGATAATTTTTCAATATCTTCTGTTGCCTCTTGAATAACAACATCAAGCATGTCATCGACTGTAACAATTCCTACAAGTACACCATCTTCTACAACAGGCAAAGAAACAAAGTCATAACGAGCAATAAGCGTAGCTACTTCTTCTTGATCGGTATCAACTTCTACGGATACAACTCGGCTATACATAATTTCTTCTACCAAATCTTTCTCATCTGACAAGATAAGGTCTCGATGTGAAACAACACCTACTAATCGTTTCATCTCATCAACGACATAAATATAGGTAATCGTTTCTGTAAATTCCGCATACTGCTTAACTTTCTCAACTGCTTCTCTAATAGTATAATTTTTATTCACCCAAATAAAACGATTGCTCATTAATCGCCCGGCAGTTTCATCAGGGTAATTCATAATATCTTGAACGATTTCTGCCTCTTCTGTCTTCATGTTGGCTAAAAGTTCAGCAATCCTATCAGGTGATAGCTCCTCTAATAGTGCAGCTAAATCATCATTTGCCATCAAATCCATTACTGGACCACTCTCTTGAACACCTAATTCAGCCAATATTTTTTGTTGATGCTCTGGTTCAAGCTCTTGAAGCAAATCAGCAATTTGCTGCGGCGCAAGTACCATTAAAAATTTAACATGATGTTTATATGGCAAATCCTTATATAATTTTGCAATATCATACGGTTGTAACTCGTCTAATAAATCATGTACATCTTTCTTACTACTTTTTAAAGCTTTAATTGTTTGACGTGTCAAATGTCTCATTATATACAAACCTCCTTGCTACATAGTAAGTTTACCACTATTTAATGTGACTATCCATAGCAAAAAGAAAGATGAAAAATTTTTATTTAGTACCTTGCATACAACAATAGTATATGATATATTATAGTCATCGGTATTATTCATTGAATAGTACCTGTTATAAAAAGTTTCCTGTTAGCATACGCTACTAGTTGTTTGACAATGAAATCGGGCAAAAATGAACGCTTAAAAGAAAGGGTGAATAAAAGTGAATGTCCAATTTAAAAAAGGCGCTTTAGAACTTTGCGTTCTCGCTTTGTTAGATCGCAGAGATTATTATGGATATGAACTAGTGCAAGAAATTTCTTCACATATTGAAATTTCTGAAGGGACGGTTTATCCATTACTGAGACGCTTAGGCAATGAAGGATACTTTACAACTTATCTGCAAGAATCATCAGAAGGACCACCACGCAAATATTATCAGTTGTTAGTGAAAGGTCAAAAGCACTTACATCAATTGATCGATGAGTGGGAACTCTTTTCTAAAGGTGTAAATTATTTTATTAAGGGTGGTGCCAACAATGAATAAATTTGAATTTATGAAACAGCTGGAAGCAGGATTGGCAAAGTTGCCTGTAGGCGAGCGCAATGATATTTTGCGCGATTATGAAGAACATTTTGCAATCGGATTGGAAGCAGGCAAATCGGAGGAAGAGACTTGCAGATCACTTGGTGCACCAAGACAGATTGTAAAAGAAATTATGGCAATGTACCATATTGAAAAAATAGAACAGCAACCTAGTACCGGGAATATTTTTTCTGCTACAATGGCTGCTTTAGGGTTAGGGTTTTTAAACTTGGTCTTTGTTTTAGGACCTTTTATGGCTTTAGTTGGTATTGTCATAGCTGGATGGGCCGTTGGTTTATCATTTGTCATCATATTACCGACTTATTTCATCGGATTAATTTTTCCATACAATTATTTTGAACTTTTCGAACTATTTCTCTGTTTGACAGCAACAGCGATTGGGATATTTCTCTTAATTGGAATGAAATTTGCAACGCAATCACTCGGGAAGTTATTCGTTCGTTATTTAAAATTTAATTTATCCATTGTAAAGCGAGGTTATAAAAATGAATAAAGCAATTAAATTTTTATCCGTAATCGCACTAGCTATGTTGTTGATAGGGTTGGTTGGCGCAGGATTAACTGCACGTAGCTACTTCAATACAGCAAAAGGCGTAGACATTTTAGACATCAGAGAAATTTCAGACAGTAACTTTTCAGAAGTTGAAGTAAGTGCAGACAATGCACGCATTAAAATAACTGCTACCAATGATGAAAAAGCACGTGTCGAATTGACTGGGAAAGTGCAGGAGAAACATCAAGATAGAACTAAATTAGCTGTTACAGTTGAAAATGATAAATTAAAAATCAAACAAGAATCAACTTATCACCCTTGGTTCAACATTAACTTGTTTGACCTTTTACATCCACTAGAAGTAATTGTATACATTCCGGAACAACAATATCAGTCAATAATAGCAGAGAATACAAACGGAGATGTTGATATCAAGAGTGTTAAAGCACTTAACCTTGAGTTAAAAAGTTCAAACGGTACTATTAAATTAAATGATGCTATTACCAAAAGTATGAAAGTTGAAACTTATAACGGCAGTGTGAAATTAAAAAATATAGAAGCCGAAAGTTCATGGCTGAAAAGTTCAAATGGAAGAATAGTACTTGATTATGTAACAGGTCAGTTAACCGGAGAAACTTATAACGGTTCAATAACAGCTATTGTAAAAGATATGGATGTTCCAATGGACCTCAAGTCTAATAACGGCAGCGTTTCAATTGAAACAGAAAGTGAACCAACAAATGTACGCTTTACAGTCTCCGCCCATAATGGCAGTACTAATATTTTAGACAAATACAGCAATAATAGCACCATCGGAAATGGAGATAACGAAATTCAACTTTCAACTTATAATGGCTCAATTAAAGTTAAGCAAAAATAAATCTTTTCAGATTAAAAATTGATTCGCAACTAAAAAAATAAATCAATTAAAAAGCCTTTATGTTGTAACAGTGTTATGTTACGATCGATAAATAAAATTAAGAGGAGAGGAGCGTATGATATTTTTTGTTCGGTAAATATCATACAAAGAAAATATGACAACAATCATTGAAACAAAAGCAGTGACCAAGCAATATGGCACAAAAGATTCAAAGTTCCTAGCCTTAAACGGCATTGACCTTGCTATAGAAAAAGGGGAAAGTGTTGCCATCATTGGCAAAAGTGGCTCCGGTAAGTCGACTTTAATGCATATTTTATCACTTATGGACAAACAGACAGAAGGTTTTGTTTACCTTAATGGAGAAGATGTCAGCGCATTTAAAAAGAAAAAGCTTGATGCTTTGCGAAACAATACGTTTGGTTTTGTTTTTCAACAATTTTTTATTAATGCTCGCGATAGCGTATTGGAAAATGTCGCATTGCCTTTAAAGATTGCAGGTGTGAAAAAATCAATTCGTCGCACAAAAGCTATGCAAGCATTGAAAGATGTGGAGTTAGATGATAAAGCGGCAAATAAGGCAAACGATTTATCCGGTGGGCAAAAGCAACGCGTTTGTATCGCTCGCGCTTTAGTAAATAACCCTGAACTTATTTTTGCCGATGAACCGACAGGCAACTTAGATTCTGTTACGGGGGAAAGAATTGAACAGTTGTTATTTGGTTTGAATAAAGAAAAAGGCATTACTTTGATTATTGTCACCCATGATTCTGAATTGGCGGCAAAGTGTGACCGTCAAATTTATATCAAAGATGGGCAAATCATAGAAGGGTGGGCAAAAGAAAATGAAGTTTAAAGATATTTTAGCAACCGCAGCAAGTAATCTATGGAAAAACAAAGTGCGGACAACTTTAACAGTGCTAGCGACATTTATTGGTGCCTTTGCAATTGCCTTAACTTCAGGATTGAATATTGGTGTAAGTGATTTTATTAATGCACAAACTAGCGGACTTGGTGCAAAAGACGTGATTTTAGTCAATTCCCTAGAAGATACAGATGGCGACTCCGAAGAAGGACCAAAAAAATATGATCCAGATATCAATACAGATGATTGGGGCTTTATCTTGCTGAATGATAGTGATATTCAGAAGCTAAAGAAAATTGAGGGCGTCAAGGACGTACGAGCGATTGAAGATGCACAATTTGATTATATACAAGGTACGAATAACGACAAGTATGTGTTTATGGGATCAGAAATAATTCCAGGTCTAGAAGTAAGAATGGAAGCAGGAAAGCAGGTAACGGCTTCTGCTGATCGAAATGAAATCACAATCGATGAAGACTATGTAAAAGCACTTGGCTATAAGAATAATGAAGATGCTGTAGGAAAGGAAGTTACACTTGGCGTGACTAGTGCCACAGGTGATCAAAAAGAATTAAAAGCGATCATCGCTGGTGTACGAGAAAAGAATGTAATCATTAATGGAGGTGCTGAATGGATTAGTGAGAAATTAAACAAAGAAGCAATCGAAATTAATCAAGATGGTTTACCTGATACGCTAAAAGGAAAATATTGGGGCTTAGGAGTGGTTGCTCACGATGAAAATGATGTTGAAAAAGTAAAAGAAGAGATTGAAAAAGCAGGTTATCAAGCAATGACTTTAGAAGATCAAATTAAACAAATCATGGTATTTGTCAATGCGATCACAGGAAGCTTAATTCTTTTTGGTGCAATTGCTCTAATTGCTGCAACATTTGGCATTGTCAATACTTTGTTTATGTCCGTGCAAGAGCGAACACGTGAAATTGGCTTGATGAAGGCACTTGGATTAAGCAGAGGTAAAGTATTCGCCATCTTCAGTTGGGAAGCTGCTTTAATTGGTTTCTTTGGTGCACTTATTGGATTGCTTTCTGCTATGGGGATAGGCTTGATCATTAATAATTTAGCAAGTCAATCATTTTTGGAAGGTTTGCCAGGTCTTACTTTGATTAAATTTGAGATCATTCCTAGCATGATCATTATTCTATTAATCATGTTTATTGCCTTTATTGCTGGAGCATTACCAGCACGCCGAGCTGCAAAGCTTGATCCGATTAACGCTTTACGTTCAGAATAAAATATATTTTTATGACAAATAAAAACGTCTTATTTCGCCATTACCTATTTCTAGTAAATAGGCAATGGCTATTTTATAATAGATCAATCCATAAACCGAGGCAGATTCGTACTTATATGTTAAACTATACTGGGCATAATTAAATTGATTAACGTATGATTCATGCCTTTATATTTGTTACATACTTAAAGACATTGCAGTAAAACGAAAGGAGATTTCTATGGAAAAGAAAGTGGCACGAAAAAAAGCTACAATGGTTTTGCTAGCCGGTATTATTTTTAACTTATCCATTGGCGTTCTTTATGCATGGAGTGTCATTAAAACAAAGTTAACTAGCGATCTTAGTAGCGGTGGATTTGAGTGGACCAGTAAGGAAGCAGGACTTCCCTACACAGTAGCTATCGTCTTCTTTGCATTAGGCCTGTTAATTGGAGGCAGAATTCAAGATAAAATTGGACCTCGCTTAGTTGTAACGATTGGAGGAGCTTTAACTGGACTCGGATTAATTCTTTCAAGCTTTGTTGGCAATAACGTGGTCGGTATTACCATTTGCTTTGGCATTATTACAGGACTCGGAATTGGGTTTGGTTACGGATCTGTAACTCCACCGGCTCTAAAATGGTTTCATCCTAGTAAAAAAGGATTAATTAGCGGTTTAATTGTAGGTGGATTCGGAATTGCAGCAGTCTATTTTGCACCGCTGGCAAATGCTCTCTTGAACAATTTTGGAATTGAGAAAACATTCATGTACTTAGGAATTATAGTAATGGTATTCAGCATCCCAATTGCTCAGCTTGTCCAAAATCCACCAGCTGACTATATGCCTGCAACGCCTAAAAACTTTAAAGAATCAACAACTTCGAGTGCGATCACTGGAGATATGACATGGACAGAAATGCTGAAGACAAAGCGATTTTACTTATTATTTGTGATGTTTCTCATTTCTTCCTCTGTAGGATTAATGATTATTGGTAACATCTCAAAAATTGCTAATATCCAAATTGGTATTTCAGATACTGCACTTCTTGCACTTCTAGTATCATTTTTAGCGATTACAAATACATTGGGACGAGTGCTTGGGGGCTTAATGTCTGATAAGATCGGTGCTATCAACGCTCTATTCGTTGTATTCACCTTGCAAGTTATCAATATGGTCGGATTCTTATTCTATGACAACTTATTCATGTTAATCATCGGGATCATTTTAGTTGGTTTTAACTACGGAACACTACTTAGTGTCTTCCCTTCGATTACCGCAACACAATATGGCTTGAAAAATTATGGTATGAACTATGGTATTCTTTACTTAGGTTGGGGACTTGCAGGTGTTGTCGCACCGATGACTGCCGACTTTATTTATGATAGCGCCGGCAACTTTGATAATGCTTATATCATTTCTGCTGTGATGATGGGTGCAATGGTCATCGTGAATATGATGTTAAGATCCAACCTTGCTACACTCAAAAAATAAATGCAGTATATAGCACTTTTCATCAAGGAGAATCGCTATCAGACTGAAGACAAAGTACAGTTTTGTGACGCTAAACGAATGTTACAAAAAATGATGGTAAAACAAAAAGAAAAGCAAGCTCAATTCGCATGCATGGAAGTCTTGGTTTCTGTAAAGTAGAAGTCTTGCTAAGAAAAAAGTAAGACTTCTACTAAAAAGTAACTTTTTAATGCATTTACGATAGTATACGGGCTCAACCTTGAAATGTCGGTAAAGTTGATTTTTTGAATGATTATGGATGAAATTATGTCGGCAAGATTAATTTTTTAATAAATTATGGATGATTTTAATGAGAAACAAGGATTTTTCTCAACTTATTGATGCTATTATGTCGGTAAACGCTTTTTTAAAATGAGTTACCGACATTTAGTTTTTTTGTATTATCGCAAATCATGATTTTATTTTATAAGATTATTTTGCGAAAGTAGCGCAAGAAGGAAAGATTCACTTTTTCTTAGCAAGATTGCACTTTTATCTTCAGTCTGATAGCACTTTCCATCAAGGAGAAGTGCTATTTTTTTTATGTCCATGGTCAATTGACCCTGTCCCTGTTTCAATCATAATCATATCTGTTCCAATTTTTCGAATACAATCCCAGCTGATCCGAACATCCTCACCTTTTTTCTTGAAACCTAACCATTGTGAATTACTAATATGTATCGCGATAATTTTTCCTGTTGCCTCATCAATTTCTAAATCAGTATTGCCTAATAGCCCCAATTTCTGACCTTTTGTTAAATCAATAATCTCTTTACCACTTAATTCACTTAATAACATCTTGGACACCTCTTCATTGCCATTTTATGAAGTGTTTTAAAAAACATACATAAAAAAAGAGTCAAACTACATAATGTTTGACTTTTTATAGACTAGTATCTCATTTTATCTGGGTGAAATCGGGCAAAAATGAGCAAAAGCTACGCAATAAGCTAAAATTATTTTACGAATCAGGATTCGCAAAAAATTCTATCTTATTGCTACGCTTTTAAACGCTCATTTTTGCACCTAAAATTTAAAAAATATTCTTCGGACCAATCAATGCTGCAGCATGTTGATCGGTAAAAATTTGCTCAATCATATTGGTAACATTTTCTGTTGTCACTGCATCAATTGATTGAACAATGTCATCTAAGGAACGATGCTTACCTAGTAGCAACTCATTTTTCCCATTACGTGTCATTCGTGAATTGGTACTTTCTAATGATAACATCAGGTTACCTTTTAATTGCTCTTTTGCATTATTTAATTCGGTTGCAGTAATTGAAGTTGCTTTAAATTGCTGCAATGTGTTTTGAATCGTTTCCATCAATACATCGACTTGATCCGCACCAGTTCCGCCATAGATGGCCACAATTCCTGTATCCGTAAATGAGGCGTGATAAGAAAAAATACTATAAGCCAAGCCGCGTTGTTCACGAACTTCTTGGAATAAGCGACTACTCATGCCACTTCCCAATATATTATTCATGATAATCAAACTGTAAATGTCATCATGACCAGCAGCAAGACCTTGGTATCCTAAAGCAAGATGCGCTTGCTCTGTATCTTTCTGCTTATAAAGCTTTTCAAAATCAAATGTTGGCGTTGTTGCCTTACAACCAGTGCCATCACTAGTGAAACTTCCAAAAATCGCTTCAACTTTTTTAATGAAGCTAGCATCAATGTTACCGGCAATTGATACAACTATATTATCCGGTGTATAGCAATTATGAATATAATCCTTCAAATCTTGGCTAGTAAATGAAGCTAATGCCTCTTCCAAGCCTAGTGTCGGAAATCCTAGTGCATGATCATTATATGCTGCTCGACCTAATAAGTCATGAACCGTATCATCTGGTGTATCTTCGTACATTTTGATTTCTTCATAAACTACTTTCTTTTCCTTTTCCATTTCTTCTGCTGCAAAAGTAGAGTTAAAAAACATATCTGCCAATACTTCCAAAGCAAATTCGGAATGCGTATCTAGTACTTTTGCATAGTAACAAGTATACTCCTTTGAAGTAAAAGCGTTGACTTGCCCACCAATGCTATCAAAGCTCTCAGCAATATCTTTTGCCGAACGAGTTGCTGTTCCTTTAAAAAACATATGTTCAATGAAATGTGAAATCCCGTTGTTAAGCGTTGTTTCATTGCGTGAGCCTGTTTTTGTCCACACACCAATGGCGACTGAACGAACAGTTGGAATATTTTCTAAAACAATGCGCACACCATTTTTGCATACAAATTTCTCCATAAGCTGCCTCCTTAACTTTAGGCGAGTGGAACCCGCGTCCACTCGCTTAAGTAATGTACCTGGCTTTATGTTGCACCATTTTGCTAAACTTTATCACTTAGAGTCTTTTTCTTCTTTTTGCTGGTCTTTTAAAACAGCTTTTCTTGATAGGCTAACTTTGCCACTTTTCTCATCGATCTTGATGACTTTTACAAGAATTTCATCTTCGATCTTCACAACGTCTTCTACCTTTTTGACACGTTCAAGCGCTAATTCAGAAATATGGCACATACCTTCTTGACCCGGGAAGATTTCGATAAAGCAACCAAAATCTTTTACACTAACCACTTTACCTAAATAAATTTGTCCCATTTCCACATCTTTGGTAATGTCCTCAATCATCTTCTTAGCTTTCCCGATCATTTCACTGTCAGAAGAAGCAATGAAAACAGTACCATCTTGTTCAATATCAATTTTGACACCAGTTTCGTCAATGATCTTATTAATTTGTTTACCACCAGGTCCAATCACATCACGGATTTTATCAGGGTTAATCGCCATGATTTCAATCTTTGGTGCGTATGGAGATAGCGCTGATCTCGGTTGGTCGATCGTTGTTAACATATGATTTAAAATATGCAAACGTCCCTTTTGTGCTTGAACTAGTGCTTCTTCAAGGATATCCTTTGTTAAGCCAGCAATCTTAATATCCATTTGTAGTGCAGTGACACCTTTTTCAGTACCTGCTACTTTAAAATCCATATCTCCAAGATGATCTTCCATCCCTTGAATATCAGATAAAATTGTGTAATTTTCACCGGTTTTCACCAGTCCCATCGCAATCCCTGCAACAGGTGCCTTAATTGGCACACCAGCATCCATCAATGCTAACGACGAACCACAAACACTCGCTTGCGAAGAAGATCCATTTGATTCTAAAACTTCTGAAACAAGGCGAATTGTATAAGGAAAATCTTTCTCACTTGGAATAACAGGTTCTAATGCCCTTTCACCAAGTGCACCATGTCCGATTTCACGTCTTCCCGGACCACGACTTGGTCTTGTTTCACCAACACTAAAAGACGGGAAATTATAATGATGCATAAAGCGCTTTGTTTCCTCAAGCCCTAAACCATCTAACTTCTGCTGATCACCAATTGCACCAAGCGTACAGACGCTCAACACTTGTGTTTGCCCACGTGTAAATAAGCCTGTCCCATGTGTTCTTGGTAAAATGGCAACTCCTGATGATAATGGACGAATTTCATCCGATGCACGACCGTCAGGGCGAATTTTTTCATCAGTAATTAAACGGCGCACCTCGTCCTTAACAAGGCTGTAGAGGATTTCTCTAACTTGCTTCATTGTCTCATCGCTTGCTTCACGTTCTTCAAAAGTGGCAATTACTTTCTCTTTTACAACTGTAATTGCATCTTCACGAGCATGCTTTTCTACAACTTGAACAGCTGCCTGCATCTCTTCTAAGCACATTGCCTTAATTTCTGTTGTCAATTCAGAATCCAGTTCAAATAATTGAACTTCCATTTTTTCCATGCCAACTGCAGCAACAATTTTCTCTTGAAAAGCTACTAATTTCTTAATTTCTTCATGACCAAACATAATGGCTTCCAACATAATCATTTCTGGTACTTCATTTGCAGCAGCTTCAACCATGTTAATCGCAACTTTTGTCCCGGCTACTGTTAAATCAATATCACTTTTCTCCATCTGTTCAACAGTAGGATTAATAATAAACTCCCCATCAACACGCCCTACCGCAACACCGGCAATTGGCCCATCAAAAGGAATATTAGAAATCGATAAAGCAACTGATGATCCAAACATTGCAGCCATCTCAGTAGAGCAATCTTGTTCTACACTAAGTACCATATTGTTCACATGAATTTCATTACGAAATCCTTCTGCAAATAATGGTCTAAGTGGACGGTCAATCAATCGCGACGCTAACGTCGCCTGCTCAGTCGGTCTACCTTCACGCTTAATAAATCCACCCGGCACCTTACCAACTGCATACATCTTCTCTTCATAATTTACAGTTAACGGAAAAAAGTCCGCTTGTTTTGGCTGCTTAGAAGCTGTTGCTGTACTTAAGACAACTGAATCTCCATAACGAATTAACGCTGCAGCATTTGCTTGTTTTGCTAACTCACCAACTTCGACAGTCAGTTTTCTTCCTGCCCAATCCATTGAAAATACTTGTTTTTGCTGTTCCATACGTAGTATAACCTCTCTTTAATACATATTTCCCAAATTAACAATGGATTTCTCAATTTCATTCAAAAATGAATACTAATGCCTGCGTATGCAAGCATTCATTTCTCAATGAAATGGGGAACTTCCTCTTGTTAATCGGGATAATTTAATAATGATTTAAATAACAAAAAGCGGAGAGAAGACTCTTCCCCCGCTTTCTCTAATTTATCTTCTTAAGCCAAGTTTGTTAATCAGTTCACGATAACGAGTGACATCTTTGTTACGAAGATAAACTAACAAATTACGTCTTTTACCTACCATTTTCAAAAGGCCACGACGAGAGTGGTGATCCTTTTTGTGTGTACGTAGATGATCGTTAAGTGTGTTGATTGCTTCAGTTAGGACAGCGATCTGAACTTCCGGAGAACCGGTATCAGTTTCATGTGTTCTGTATTCAGCGATGATTTCATTTTTACGCTCATTTGACATTGCCATCCTATTCACCTCCTTTTTGATAAACCCCATTTTCCGAGCAAGCGTTGGTGATGCGCGATGCCAAGAAAAGGTTAATTTTGTAACCCTATTAGAATAACGCTTTTTCGAAAAAAAAGCAAGTCAGGATATAGGCGAGAGTGTCAGCTAAATCTCCGATTTAGCTAACACTGTTCCCTACACAGATTATTCAAATCTCCAACTGGACTAGAATCCACTACATTAGCGAAAAATTTGTTGATAAATACAATCACAAACAGTTACGGGGGAGATCTATTTGAATATGATGAGAATGAGAAAGGAGTTTTTCTTACGTGAATATTGTTAGTACAAAATGTGCTTATCACTTTGACAAATTTCGGCAAGACTTGATCCGTTTACAAAATCAGTATCAGTTTATAGTCAACACCATCGGTCATTCCCGGCTAGGTAAACCGATTTATGAAATAAAATTAGGAAGTGGCTCGAAAAAAATCCATCTAAATGGTGCTTTTCATGCAAATGAATGGATTACTAGCTTGGTGTTAATGAAATGGTTAGAAGAATTTTTACAGTTTCAAATATCGGGTGAAATCAATAGCGATTTTGCCAAAATTAATTTACAAGACTGCACCATTTCAATTGTACCAATGGTCAACCCGGATGGCGTTGATTTAGTTATCACACAGGATGTACCAGCTACTTGGCTGCAATATTGCCAAACCATTAATGGTGGTAGTAATGATTTTTCAACATGGAAAGCCAATATTCAAGGCGTTGACTTAAACAATCAATTCCCTGCTAATTGGGAAATTGAAAAAGCGCGAAAACTACCTAAATCTTTTGCACCACGAGACTTCCCAGGCATTTCTCCTCTATCTGAACCGGAAGCCCGTGCATTAGCGCAGCTAACTGAAAAAGAAAATTTTGACCGTGTGTTCGCTTTTCATACACAAGGAAAAGAAATCTATTGGGGCTATGAAAATTTTCACCCACTCCCTGAATCAAAAATATTAGCAGAGCAATTTGCTAAATTAAGTGGCTATAAGCCTATTGAAATCATTGACAGTCACGCCGGATTCCGAGATTGGTTTATTTATCAGTTTAGAAAACCAGGCTTTACAATTGAATTAGGATTAGGTGAAAATCCGTTGCCATTAACACAATTTAATGAAATTTATGATGACGTTCGCAACATGATTACAGCAGCTATTTACTTATAATCTTAAAAAGAGGCTAGGATAAATAATTTATCCTAGCCTCTTTTTATATGTAAAAATTTTAATAACTACCTGTATTCACCTTATTCGGCCGTGAAACCGGTGCAATCAATTCTTTTCCATCTTCGTCCAGAATATCTTGATTACCATTCACAAGCAGTGCAACTTTATCAATACCGGATTGCTCCGTCAACGATAATACTAATGCATCAACCAGTTCATTAGGCACAACCTTTTCATTATCAAAGCTACCATAAATATACTCATTGAAGTTTAAAAAGGCAACGCCATTTTCAATAACAGGTGCGTCAATTAGAGAAGTATTTATTTTAAATCCTGTTGCCAGATGTGAGCCAGGTAGTGGCCCGCTAATCAATTCGTTCACAATTGATGTCATTTTATTCACTTCTGAATTCACAACACGTCGTGTAATTGGCACATAGTAATTATTCTTTTTATCTGCGTTCACAAAGTATACAGTGACCGGGTGAGAATTCATTACATCCGCAACTTGTGAGCTCTCCAAATTAATCCCAATTTCTCTTGTTAGTTTTGTTGAAATCGGTGTACGCGCAACCGGCATCTCAACTAGCAACTTGCCTTCCACCTGAATCACAACTTGATCCACCGTTTCAAACTGTGTCAATGTCCAAACAATCGACTGTAAAATTTTACTCTCATCAGCTGGATCATAGTTCGCAAATTCCTCTGAAAAATCGACTGTAGCTACATGATCTGCAATATCAATACTTTTCACAACAGTTTCCGCTGGTAAAACCGCTTGAAATCCGTTCGGCAGCAGATTGGAAACCGGACCATCTTGCACTAAATATTCCATTGCTTGTTTTGCCACACTGGCAGTCTCAGGCAATACTACAGAAGTTGGCACAACATAACCATGCTTGTCTAGCAAATACAACTCTGTTACAATGCCTCCTTCATTTTTAAGTGCAACATCTTTTTGCTCAATTTCGTCTTGGTAAGAAATCTCTTTCGGCGGGTCAATTTTTTCCTTTTCCTTATTAGCACTACACCCTGTTAATGCAGCTATTAAAAAAAAGCCCATTCCAACAGATGCAGCTAACCTTTTCAAGTACATACTGTTTCCTCCTAAAAATTTAATCGGGTGCAAGCTCGCGCTAAAAGCACCTTATCTTTTATATTCATTTTTATGAGGCTTGGACTTATTTAATGACAAGCTATCACCTTATTTTTATATATAAAGTGATTTACTAAAGTTTTATTTGATTCACACCTTGCACACTTACACCTAACAAATCACCGGCAATCTGTTTGAATAGTTTCGCTGATCCGGTTGTATAAAACTCATGCGCTTCTTGTAAGACGCCAGTTCGAAGCAACTGTTCCTGCTGCAAAATTGCACTTGCTTCACTCGCTGTTTCCTCCCCAGAGGAAATAATTTTAACTTTATCCCCCAGAACTTCAGCAATAACGTTTGACAGAAGAGGATAATGTGTACATCCTAACACAAGTGTATCTATATCTATCCCTTTTAATGGCATAAGGCTTTCAGTAACGATTTTCTTCGTTGCCCGACTATCCAAATCACCACTTTCCACAACCGAAACTAGCTGCTGGCAAGCTACACTAGTTACCTTAGCATTAGATTCCATGCGAAGCAATGCTTGTTCGTAAGCTCGACTGGTAATTGTAGCAGCTGTAGCAATCACGCCAATTGATAAATTTTGTGTTGCTCGAATTGCGGCACGAGCACCAAAGTCTACTACACCAATAATTGGAATATTAATTCGCGTTCTAATCACTTCAAACGCAGCAACAGTTGCCGTATTACACGCAATAATAATCATTTTTACGCCATGGCGTAATAAAAACTGAACCATTTCCCAAGTAAATTGCAGTACTTCTTCCTGTGAACGAGTGCCATACGGGCAGCGAGCATTATCACCAACATATATAATCTTTTCATTAGGCAATTGACGTATTACATCTTTTGCCACTGTTAATCCACCGACACCAGAATCTAACAGACCAATTGGACTATCATTCACCATAGCATAAACCTCTTATCTTATTTATCTCGAAAATCCTTGCAATTAGATTTTACACTACATTCGCCACAAGGGCTACAATTGCAAGAACCCTTTTTTCTTTTACGAACATTATAAATCACAGTAAATGAAACAAGGCCTAGTGCTAGTATGATCACGATAATTTCAATTAATTCCATCTCATCACACCCCTATTCCTAATAACGAACCGACTTGATAGATTAAAAAAGCGACCAACCATGCTGTTGCAAACCAAAAAGCAAGCGTAAGCTGCGTCCAACGCCAACTACGCATTTCTGCATGAGCAGTCGCTATAGCTGCCATACAAGGAATCGTAAGCAAATTAAAAGCCATGAAAGACACCGCTGCTAATGGTGAAAAAGCTGCTGCAATTGTTGTCACAAGTGCCAAGTTAGCTGAATCATCTTCTAACGCATCACCTGCAACATCTGGATTATACAGAACACCCATTGTTGATACAACCAACTCTTTAGCAGCTAGCCCTGCTATAATCGCAACAATCGCTTTCCAGCCATCATCACCACTAGCAAAACCAAGTGGTAGAAAAACTGGTCGCATAATGTTACCTAATACGCCAAGAATACTATCAGCACTGCCAGCGTCAACCATCTGCAAACTTAAACTAAAATTAGATAAAAACCAAATAACAACAGTAGCACCTGCAACAATTGTCGTCACTTGAATGACAAAGCCTTTTATTTTCTCCCAAAGGTGACTGATAAGCTTTTTCCATTGTGGTAAGCGATAAGCTGGTAATTCCATCACAAATGTAGATACTTCACCTCTGAAAACAAATTTTTTCAAAATAATCGCTGCTATAACTGCTACAGAAATTCCTAAAAGATAAATCATAAACATAACAAAATCAGCAGTATTTGGAAAGATAGAAACTGCAAGGATTGCCCAAATTGGCATTTTCGCCCCACAGGAAAAGAAAGGCATCAGCATAATCGTTAATCGTCTTTCTTTTTCACTCTCTAATCCACGCGTTGCCATAATAGCTGGCACAGAACAACCAAATCCCATTAACAAAGGAACAAATGCTTTGCCTGATAAACCAAAGCGACGCAAATGATGATCCATTAAGAAAGCTGCTCGTGCCATATATCCTGAATTCTCCATAATCGACAAGAAGAAAAATATCATCAAAATGAGTGGTAGAAAACTAAGAACTACAGTAATTCCCGTCAGAACGCCATCTACAATTAATCCTTGTACCCACTCAGCCGTGCCAGCAAGCCAGCCAGCAACATATTCAAGCATCCCCTCCATCAAACCTTCAAATCCAGTATGTAGCAAGGCTCCTAGCGATGGAATTGCTTCAAAACCAAATTGCTCTAAAAACAAAAAATTTTGACTGAATGTAATATGGAAAACAGAGAATATCAGTAATAAAAATATTGGCAAACCAAAAAAACGATTCAATAATACACGATCAATTTTATCCGAATAAGTGAATTGATCAACATTTTTTAAACGATGAACAACAGCGTGGAAATTTTGCGTAATATATTGATAACGCGCATCTGCGATAATAGCTTCACAGTCATCCAAAACATCCGATTGCTTTAAAACCTGTTGTTTGATCTGTGACACTTCGTTACTTATTGAAGTAAGTGTTGGATGCTTCGTCTGATCATTTTCCAGTAACTTTGTTGCATGAAATAACGGATCTGTAATTGATTGCTGCTTGCAAATTGCCACAACTTTCTCAAATGCTACAGAAATATTAGAATCTGACAATATTGAAAAGCCGCTCCGCGTTATTTGAGCAACTTCATAAGCTTTCTTCATCAATAAATGTATATCTTGATCCTTTAATGCACTAATCGGTACAACAGGAACACCTAGGCGCTCTTGTAAAAGTGAAATATCAATCTCTGTTCCGTTTTTCTGAATAAGATCCATCATATTTAACGCAATCACAATAGGTCGGTCCAACTCCAGTAACTGGGTGGTTAAGTATAAGTTCCGCTCTAAATTGGTAGCATCTACAATATTCACAATCACATCTGGTTCGCTTTTAGTTAAAAAGTCACACGTTGCTATTTCTTCAGGTGTGTAAGGCGATAGTGAGTATACCCCTGGTAAATCAACTACTTTCACCGGTACTGGCAACCCACGATATTCTCCTTCACGACAAGTAACTGTTACACCAGGCCAATTCCCAACATGTGCTGAACTTCCTGTAAGTGCATTAAAAAGCGTAGTTTTTCCACAATTCGGATTTCCTACAAGTGCTAATCTCATATATTTATTCCTACTTTCATTACTAGTTCCCAAACTATTCCAAACTCGGGTCAAACTAGCTTTTGCTCATCTATTGTACAAATATTTGCATAGCCACTTTTTTATTAATTGCCAAACGGCTATCGCGTACTTTAATTACTAAATTACCAGAATTGGCAATCATCGGTGTCACCACTTGATTTAATAAAACACCCAAATCTGCCAAATGCTTCTTCAATGTATCATCAACACTTAAGCGTGTGATTCGTACTTCTTTGCCAATTGGTGCAATTGCAAGAGACATTTTCATTTCTTCCTCCTTATTTCGCTAATTGACGCTGAAAATCATTCTCAATTAGATCATAACCTAAATCACGAAAAAAATCTATAGCTTACTATAAAAAATTATTTTAAAAATTACAATAGGATCAATAAAAAAACAAATTACTTTTTAATTTTTGTCAAAATCAAAAAGTAATTTGTTTATATTTCATTTATAAAGCCGCTTTGCTAACGATTCGTTTCAGCTTTCTGCACATCTTTCGCTGCATATACTGCAGCAATAAAAGAGCCAATTAGGAATAGAGCAGAGCCACCTAGTGTAAAGAGACGTCCAACCAAAACACCTTTTGCTTCCGACACTGATTCCGACTCCACCATAGGCAATTCCCCCAGTTTAGTGTTTTATCTATAATTATGTCAAGAAGGCTCAATGGGTGTTTATCATGAATTATTTTAACTCACTTTTCACCTGCGTAATAAAATCCTCCAACTTCATCCCCACTGACTGCTGTTCTCCATACTTACGAACATTCACAGCATTCTCAGCTTGTTCTTGATCTCCTAATACCAACATGTAAGGCGTTTTCTGCATTTGTGCCTCGCGAATCTTATAGCCAATTTTCTCATCACGGCTATCTAGCTCAACCCGCAATCCAGCACGTTGTAACGCTGCTTGTACTTCTTTCGCATATTCCAAGTGTACATCAGGCGAAACTGGAATCAACTGTACTTGCACCGGTGCCAACCAAGTTGGAAATGCTCCCTTATACTCCTCAATTAAGTAAGCAATAAAACGCTCCATTGTCGATAAAATGCCACGGTGAATAACAACAGGACGATGATGCTTACCATCTTCACCAATATACGTTAAATCAAAACGCTCCGGCATCAAGAAGTCTAGTTGAGCAGTGGACAATGTCTCCTCTTTTCCTAACGCCGTTCGTACTTGAACATCCAATTTAGGACCATAGAAAGCCGCTTCTCCTTCAGCTTCAAAATAATCCAAGCCCATCTCATCCATTGCTTCTTTCAGCATAGACTGCGCTTTTTCCCACATTTCATCATCATTAAAATATTTCTCTGTATCTGCTGGATCACGATAAGATAAACGGAACTTATAATCTGTAATATCAAACTTTTTGTACATCTCAATAATCAATTGCACAACACGGATAAACTCATCCTTAATTTGATCCGGTCGCACAAAAGTGTGTGCATCATTTAAGGTCATGCCCCGAACACGCTGTAAACCAGAAACAGCACCAGACATTTCGTAGCGATGCATTAATCCAAGCTCAGCAATCCGAATCGGCAACTCACGATAACTATGCATCTTATTTTTGTAAACCATCATGTGGTGCGGGCAGTTCATCGGTCTGAGCACCATTTCTTCATTATCCATCTTCATTACTGGGAACATATCATCTTGATAATGATCCCAGTGTCCAGAAGTTTTATAAAGGTCAACATTGGCCATAACCGGTGTGTACACATGCTCATAACCAAGTTCTATTTCTGTATCAACGATAAATCGCTCTACAATTCGCCGAATGGTTGCTCCTTTTGGCAGCCATAGCGGTAGCCCTGATCCCACTAGTGCTGAAGTCGTAAACAGCTCCAGCTCTTTGCCAATTTTGCGATGATCTCTCTCTTTTGCTTCTTCCAATAAGCGTAAATGTTCAGCCAAATCTTCTTTTGTAAAAAACGCCACACCATAAACTCGCTGCAACATCTTATTATCGCTATCACCGCGCCAATAAGCACCGGCAATATTCAACAACTTAAATACTTTAATCTTACCAGTAGAAGGCACATGAACACCACGGCACAGATCGAAAAATTCGCCTTGTTCATAAATCATGACTTGTTCATCATCCGGAATCGCTTCCAACAACTCTACCTTATACTGATCATCAATTTCCGAAAAGCGCTGCAACGCTTCTGCTCTACTTAATTCAATACGAGTAATCGGCAAATTAGCATCAATAATACGCTTCATTTCTTTCTCAATTACCGATAAATCCTCAGGTGTAATAGACTCTGGCAAATCAATATCATAATAAAACCCTGATTCAATCGCCGGTCCAACCCCGAACTTTGCTTCCGGATAGAGCCGCTTCACAGCATGTGCTAACAAATGCGCAGCACTATGACGCAAAATTTCTAACGCATCTTCATGATCCGGTGTAATAATCTCTAATTTTGCATCATTTTCAATGGCACGATCCAAGTCATAGTGTTCACCATTGATCTTAGCTGCCAGTGCTTTCTTTTTTAACCCTGGACTAATCGACGCAGCAATCTCTGCTGCTGAAATACCTTTAGCAAATTCTTTGCTTGATCCATCTGGAAATGTAATTTGAATCATTTTTCTAAGCCTCTCTTCAAAATAATTTCTAAAAAGGAACACAAAAAAACCGTCCCTAATCATAGGGACGAGTTTGAATGTTCATTTATAACCCGCGGTTCCACCCAAATTCCACAATCAATGATTGTGGCACTCTCGCAAATTGTCAGGATAACGGTTTCGCCGTCAGCCATTTCGAGATAACCTCTCCTTGGCCAATGTTCAAAGGTGGTAAGTCATCATCTCTGTTAAGAAGCTTACACCAATCCTTCTCTCGCTGAAAACAGATGAACAATGCTCATGTCCTTATCGTTACATAATATATTAACTAGTAGTATACCCGGTAAAGCCAAAAAACGCAAACTAATTTCGACGATTTTCTCCGGCCACTTCAACAGGTTCAGCTAAAAATTTTATTCGCTCCATAAGCCTCCGAGCCTTCGCGGCTTCCTGCCCACCAGTTAAGTGCTGCTCCAATTCAGCAAAATTAAAGTTGGAAGTGAAATAAGTTGGCAACTTTTGCTGCATTCGATACTGCAAAATTGTGCCTAATACTTCATCCCTTACCCATGGTGACATTGCCTCTGCACCAATATCATCAATCATTAATACCGATACTTCTCGAAGTGAATTCACCTTTTGATTAGCGGTATTATTTTCAAACGAACCTTTCAATTCACGTAAGAAATCTGGCCAATAAACAATGTAGGAAGCAATACCTTGTTCAGCAAATTTGTTTGCTAAAACACCAAGCAAAAAAGTCTTACCTGTTCCAAAAGGTCCATGAAAATAAAGCCCTTTGCGCTCACAATTCGTTGCCTCTTGTGCATGTTGTAAAATCTTTTTAACGGCTAATTCCCTACCTTCGGCGCCTGCATCCAATTCTGTAAGCTTCGCTTGACGAATTTCTAAAGGTGCATTCACTGTATGAATCAAGCGCTGAATTTTACGCTTATTTTCAGCAACAATTTCCTTTTCACAAGGTAAATAATGGAGTTCAATTTGTCCTCGATCTAATTGTAATTCCGGCCTAAATCCATGCATCATATTAGAACATGCTGAATAATCCACACATTTCTCACAATGTGCAGTTTGTTCGATAAACTCATTTAACTTCGATAAATGGTGATGAATCATTTCAGTTGTTACTTGACTAGAGTGCTGATTTAAAAATAATTGAATTGATTTATTTTGCAAAATCGCTTGCTTGTATTGATCAATATCTGCACGAGCCTCTTTTAAAAAAGATGCATTTTGCAAAATGTTCTTTGTGCTTTTCATCTATTTCTCACCTCTTGTCATTTGCTCAAAAAGTCGCAGCGCTTCCTCACGGTCTTTTTGGGCAGCAGCTTGTTCCTCTTCTGTTCGCTCTCTTGGCTTTTCCATCCAGCTCGGAACAATATCACGCTTGTTTGCACTTTTCCTCTTGCGAACATTACCTGAGCGCTCTACCTTCTCTATACCACTCGTAAAATGATTGTAAGCCTCGCGTACAGTTTTTATCTTTTTTCGTGCCAATGTCGCGGCAATTTCCTCAACAAACTTCTTGGAAATCCGATTATCTGATTTCTGCAATGCATAGTGCAATAACACATTCACTACACCAGGGTTCAATTTCTGATTAATCATAATCTCTTCAACAATCGCCAGCGTATTCGCAGAAGGTTTAGTGCCATTAGAAATTTGCAAACTATTTAAAAAATCCAACGGAGAATTATTTTCAAACTCATACAACAAGTGCTCTAAATCAGTCTGCGGATTCTCTATCGTGCGGTACTGGGCAGGTTGTATTTTACTAATAATACCCGGTAAATTTTTATTCTCTAACAAATAAGCCTCACGTGCAACTGATTTTAATTTTTCTATATCTATCATGCCATTCGAGTCAGCTGCCATTAATACTATTTTCTGCATATCCGGTACACTAATTTGATATAAATACGCCAGAACCGAAACCGCTTCAATCACCGCTGACGTAAAAGACTTTCGTTTAACAAAATTGTTCTTCAACATTTCAAATAATAATTCAAAGTCAAATTGTTGAATAAAATTCTGTTTGTATTTGTTCTCTTGATTTGTAAAAAACTGCTGATCAGCAGCAATCGCTTCATACTTTTCCTTTGCCTTACTAAGCGCTTTTTGATCGAATGCATCTGTTGCAAAAACTTCATCAAAAGCCAAAGTGATTTCATCATAATCATCAGGGACCTTTTTATCACTAAAAATCTTTATCAAACGCCCAAAATGTCGGGCCCCCAACTTTTGTTGTAAAAAAGTCGCCAAAATCTCATCTTTGAAAAAAGTTTCTGCTGATACCGGCGCATCCAATTCATAAATATAATGATCTACTGTTTCTGCTTGCTTCTTCCACGAACGAAGCAAGCCAATCGCTTCTAACTTCTTCCGTGCCAACAACAATTGTTCGATATCAGCAGCCAGAAAGTCCAGGAGCCAATAATGATCGTTTGGCTTAGACCAAATTTGGTCAGTTGTTAGCTCATTCATTAAAGTAAAATATAAAGAAACAGCAGGCACACCAATAAGCGGCTGATACAGCAGTTGCACCACTTTCGTATCAGCAGCAGACAATTTATGTCGATTTAGTACAACATACTTATCTTTTGGTGAAATTTCAAATAAATTTTTTGACATAATCTACAGCCTTTGCAACTTAGTAATCGCTTCCATAAAACCGCGGACATCATCAAACTGCTGATATACCGAAGCGAAGCGAATATAGGCAACGTCATCAATTTCCATTAACTTACCGAGTACAAACTCTCCGATGTCGCTGCTATGTACCTCATAAATCCCTTGTGAAATAAATTGCGATTCAACCTCGTGCGCAATTTTTTCCAATTGTTCAAATTGAATTGGTCGCTGCTTGCAAGCATCATTCAATCCACGTAAAACTTTTTCATGATTAAACAATTCACGTGAACCATCATTTTTAATCACAACAAGCGGAATTACTTCAATTCGTTCATAAGTTGTAAAACGAAAACTGCAATCCATACAAGAACGGCGACGTTTCATTACTGTATTATCTTCAATAGAACGTGACTCTAGTACTTTTGAATTATCCAATCCACAAGAAGGACATTTCACTTGATCCCTCAGCCCTCTCTTTTAGGTGCAAAAATGAGCGTTTAGGGAAACATGTATGTTTCCCAGAGATAAGACGAAATTTTGGCGAGAATGTTCTAAATCTTTGATTCAGCCAACATTCTCCCTGCACAGCTTCTTCAAATCTGGCGAGAATGTTCTAAATCTTTGATTTAGCTAACATTCTCCCTGCACAGTTTCTTCAAATCTTCGATTTGACTAGAAACCACTGCACCCGATTTGACTAGAAGCCACTGCATTGCGAATCCTGATTCGCAAAATAATTTTGGCTTATATCGGAGTTTCTGTTCATTTTTGCCCGATTTCATTAGCGCGAATCCCTTTACACGAAGTTCACCTATATCTTCTCTATATACTATTATAAAAAAATAGCTTTGCAAAAACAATCGTTTTTACAAAGCTAATCATAACTTTATTTCTTATTGTGTAACTAATTTTTGCTCTGCCATTTTTCCACTCATATATTTGGCTAAATCAACAACACGGCAAGAATATCCCCATTCATTGTCGTACCAAGCCATGACTTTCACTTGGCGATCATTCATTACCATTGTACTGAGTCCATCAACAATTGCTGAATGAGGGTCAGTAATATAATCTGAGGAAACAAGTGGTTCGGTATTAAAATCAAGTATCCCTTTTAGCGGTCCTTCTGCTGCCTCCATTAAGCAAGCATTTACTTCTTCACTTGTAGTTGCTTGCTCAACATTCACTACTAAGTCAACAAGTGATACATTGACTACCGGTACACGTAATGCCATGCCATGTAACTTCCCTGCCATCTGCGGTAATACTAACGAAATGGCTTTCGCTGCACCTGTTGTCGTTGGAATAATATTTTGAGCACAAGCCCTAGCCCGACGCATATCTTTATAAGGATTATCAATATTATTTTGACCATTTGTGTAAGCATGAACGGATGTCATCAAACCATTCAAAATACCAAACTTTTCATCTAAAACTTTAGCAACTGGTGCCAAGCAATTAGTTGTACAAGATGCATTTGAAACTACTACATGCTCACTTGCATCAAACAATTCTTCATTAACACCCATTACAATCGTAATATCTTCATCTTTAGCTGGCGCTGTAATTAGAACTTTTTTTGCACCAGCTTCTACATGATAAAGTGCTGTTTCCTTATCACGAAACTTACCGGTTGCTTCAATGACAATATCGATTTCAAGCTCTTTCCAAGGAAGCTGACGCGGATCACGATTATTCGTCAAAGTCACTTCTTTTCCATTTACCACTAACTTCTGATCAAACGCTTGAACGTCTGCATCAAACCGTCTGTGCGTTGTATCATATTTCAATAAATGTGCTAATGTTTCGGGCGGATAACTGGCGTTAACTGCCACGATCTCTACTTGATCATCAAGGATTGCTCTGCGAAACACCATTCTCCCAATTCTGCCAAAACCATTGATTGCTATTCTTGGTTTCAAAAAATCTCCACCTTTTTATTCAACTCGTATTAGTATAACATATTTTATGATTCGCAAACAATAAGTAAAACATATTCCCGGAAATATTTCTTCTGGAAAAGAATGTTAATTACAAAAGGTCACTACAAGCTATTGAAACATATCTTTTGCAACTGACTTAATGTATTTTCACGTGTACTGTTGTTATCAATCACAAAATCAGCACGTGCTTTCTTCTGTGCCAAAGAAAGCCCTGACTCAATTCTTTTTATAGCTTCCTCGCGTGTCAAATGATTTCTTGCCATCAATCGCTCTAATTGCACAGAAGGCCGCGTATCTACAACTATAACAGCATCAACCATTGCTTCAAGGTTATTTTCAAATAAAAGTGGAATGTCCAGGAATACTAAAGCTTCACCCTGCCCACGATACCGCTCCAATTCACTTTGCATCCACTCACGAATATAAGGATGTACGATCTGATTAAGCTGTAGCCGCTTACGCTTATCTGAAAAAATCAACGTACCAAGCCGCTTGCGATCCAGTTCTCCATTAGGAAGCAAAATTTGCATACCAAAAGCGTTGCAAATCTCTTGCAACGCTGGTTGACCTTTTTCTACAACAATCCTTGCCCCAACATCAGCATCAATGACCGGATAACCTTTTTCCAAAAGTGCCTGTGACACAAGCGACTTTCCGGAAGCTATTCCGCCTGTAATCCCAATCGTTTTCATGGCTAACCTACTTTATACTTGCTGCTCGTTACTGTTCACAGCTATTTTTAAATGTAAATACCTCTAGTCTCAAGAAATTCAGTTACCTTGAAATGAGATAAAGAAGAAAACTGTCAGTAAACGAAGTTTTTTCTCAATTTACTGACAGTATTATGTCAGTAAAATCATTTTTTCCATGCTTTACTGATAGTTTTTTGCTAATACTGTCAGTAAACGAAGTTTTTTCTCGATTTACTGACAGTTTTATGTCAGTAAAATCATTTTTTCCATGCTTTACTGATAGTTTTTTGTTACTATTCGCTATAGTAACTGCTGCTCATACTTTTTCTTCTTCGCTTGCTTCTCACGCTCATTTTTATCCAAAATCTTCTTCCGAAGACGAATAGAAACCGGTGTAACTTCACAATACTCATCATCAGCTAAATACTCAAGTGATTCTTCCAGCGACATAACCCGTGGACGTTTCATCGTCACTGTATTGTCTTTATTCGCAGAACGAATATTCGTTTGCTGCTTAGCACGAACAACATTCACTGCAAGGTCATTGTCACGATTATGCTCACCAACAATCATACCTTCATAAACTTCCGTACCAGGCTCAATGAAAATCACACCACGATCCTCAAGTCCCATAATACTATACCCAGTAGCCTTACCATTTTCCATCGAAACAAGTGCACCTTGCCTGCGTCCACCAATATTACCAGCTACCATTGGTTTATAGGAATCATATGTGTGATTAATCATACCATAACCACGAGTTAATGATAAAAATTCAGTTGTATACCCGATTAAACCTCGAGAAGGTACAAGAAAAATTAAACGAACTTGTCCACTGCCATTATTAATCATATCTTGCAATTCACCCTTACGAGCACCAAGTGATTCCATAATCGCACCAGTATACTCTTCTGGTAAATCTACCTGTACTCGCTCCACCGGTTCACATTGAACACCATCAATTTCGCGAATGATTACTTCCGGTTTTGATACTTGCAATTCGTACCCTTCACGACGCATATTTTCAATCAATATCGATAAATGCAATTCACCTCTACCTGAAACAACCCAAGCATCCGGAGAATCAGTTGATTCAACACGTAAACTAACATCTGTATGCAACTGCGTTAACAAACGCTCCTCAATCTTCCTTGAAGTCACCCATTTCCCTTCTCGACCGGCAAATGGACTATTATTCGTCACAAAAGTCATTTGTAACGTAGGTTCATCAATTCGTAAAACCGGCAATGCCACGCGTTCATCATCAGCACAAACCGTTTCACCAACATTGATATCTTCCATCCCGCTAAGCGCAATTAAATCACCGGCAAAAGCCTCTTGAACTTCAACTCGCTTCAAGCCATGAAACCCGAAAATTTTCGTAACGCGAAAATTCTTCACCGAACCATCTAACTTCATTAACGCTACTTGTTGTCCAACTTTTATCGTCCCGCGAAAAACTCGACCGATACCAATTCGTCCAACATAATCATTATAATCCAGCAATGCTACTTGAAATTGTAATGGTTCCTCACGATTATCAATCGGTGCAGGAACATGCGCCATAATCGCTTCAAACAATGATTCCATATTCTCTTCTTGTTCACTCGGATCAGGACTTAAACTAGCTGTTCCATTAATCGCAGACGCATAAACAACAGGAAATTCCAACTGGTCATCATCTGCACCTAACTCTATAAATAAATCAATCGTTTCATCAATTACCTCTAACGGACGAGCAGAATCTTTATCAATTTTATTGACAACTACAATAACTTTCAAATGTTGTTCAAGCGCTTTTTTCAATACAAAACGCGTTTGCGGCATACAACCTTCATAAGCGTCAATTACTAAAACAACACCATCCACCATTTTCATAATCCGTTCAACTTCACCGCCAAAATCGGCGTGTCCTGGCGTGTCTAAAATGTTAATCCGATTATCTTTATAATGTACACCTGTATTTTTCGCTAGAATGGTAATCCCGCGTTCTCTTTCCAAATCATTGGAATCCATCGCCCGTTCCGCAACATTCTCATTTGCACGGAAAGTGCCTGCTTGCTTTAATAACTCATCAACCAATGTTGTTTTACCATGGTCAACGTGTGCAATAATCGCAACATTTCTAATATCTTCTCTTAACTTCAAGATTAAAAACTCCTCTAATCAAATTCAAAAACAATTTATAAATTATAGCATAAAGCTAGATTCTACAGCAATTTTACTTTAAAAAATAAGTAAAAATAAAAAGCATTTTACTTTACTATCCCTTAGCTTTAAACCAATTCTGTAATTTATATACCTTACTATTACAACACAACAACACCCTTTACCTGCACACATCGTGCAAATAAAGGATGAATCTAAAGGTTCATAATTAGGTTCAAGTGTGCATCATCAACGGTTAGACGTAGTGCATTTGAGAATGTCACATCATGGAATCCGCACGTAGTAACTACTTCAACTTGTAAATCACCAAGCGGATTATTTGGTTCAGTCACCCCAGTACTTGAGATATCCATCTCTAACTCTTTTTAACACTTATTCACCATCTGCTGCATTCCATGTCTCTAGCACAGCTCAACTAACCTAATAGAACAGAAGAGTGGTCAAATGCACAATGGGATTTTTCTTGAAAATTAGAAAACCCCTACTATTAAAACCTTTTTCTGTTATGATAATTAACAGGAAACCATTTTCCTTTAAAAATATTTCTTATCATATTAATAATGAGGTGCTCTTTTGCAAAGAAAAACAATTGCTCTTATTTTAATTGGTTTATCACTCGTCAGCCTGATGACGTTTATTGCTGCTATTATCTTAGCAGATGATAGCTTAATGATCCCCAGTTTTATCATTTGGATCGCTACAATGCTAGTGAGTTTTCGTTTTATTAAAAGTAATAAAACCCCGGATTAATAAATCCCCTTTCACGTGGAAGGGGATTCTGCATTTACGACCGTACTAACAGTGTTGCGTTTTCTATTTCCGCAAACGGATCCTGCTTATTAATATGATCATAAAATAGGATACCATTGAGATGATCAATTTCATGCTGTATACAAATAGCTGTTAAGCCTGTTAATGTCAACTGAATTTCTTCGCCATCTATGTTATTCGCTTTCACTCGAATCTTAGCATAGCGTGACACAAACCCCGGGTATTGCTGATCAACTGATAAACAACCTTCACCTGTATCAATGTAGATTCTCTCACTAGAATGACTGATAATTCTTGGATTAAATAACATATAACTAATGGGCTCATCTTCCCCTTGCGGTACGTGGATGGCAATCATTCTTTTTGAAATACTAATTTGCGGAGCTGCCAAGCCAATTCCTGCACGTGTTTGATGTTTTTCAACAAACTTTTCATCCTGACTATTCACTACAAATTCATGCATCAAACGCAATGTTTCCTGATCTTCCTTACTCGGTGGCATCTGAACCATTTCTGCTCTTTTACGCAAAATCGGGTCGCTATCTTTAACAATTTCCTTACCTGTTAGCATGTACAGCCCCCCTCTACTTTCTCGGATAAAAATACATGATGCGATCATTATATAAATGAACTTCTGCTTGCAATGCTTTCCCAAGTATTCTACATATCTCAACTGCTTTCCCGTGATCGCCCTGTGTCGATTGCTCAAAAAGTGTAACATGGATGAAGTTCCCCTTGTCATCACTACCGATGCCAATCGCGATTAAATCGTAGCCTTCCTGCTGCGATCTTAAACAAAACCAATCCTTTTCAGCACTTACTCTATCGACTTCATATGGAAATGCATAAGCTGCATAATTCCAATCTAGCTGTTCCCCGGTTTTAGCACCGATTTGTTTGTATTGTTGAAAAATTGCTTGTAATTCATGTAGTGTGATCGATTGTTGCTTTGACTCTTCAACTAAATAAATTAGTGCACTTTTCATTAAAAATTACCTCTTCTTTAAGTGATTCTACTGCCCACACTTTAGTATATCCTATCTATTTAAATAAAAAAAGAGGTTGGAACAAAAGAGGGGCTGTCTTGCTAAGAAAAAAGCAAGCTAGCCCAATGTCGGAAAAATAGCTTTTCAAACTCCCATTATTTCATTGAAAAAATCATTTTTATGGAATAATACTTCCGTAAAATCAATAAAAATCTTCATTTTACGGAAGTATTCACAACAAACTCCCGTTATTTCATTAAAAAAATCATTTTTATGGAATAATACTTCCGTAAAATCAATAAAAATCTTCGTTTTACGGAAGTATTCACAACAAACTCCCGTTATTTCATTAAAAAAATCATTTTTATGGAATAATACTTCCATAAAATCAATAAAAATCTTCGTTTTACGGAAGTATTCATAATAAACTCCCGTTATTTCATTGAAAATGCTAGGTTTTTTATCCCAGATCCTTTCTCGAGTTAGAAAATATGATACCCTGAGTCAACATGAAGATTTTCACCAGTCATTCCTCTTGACAATGGACTAAATAAGAAAGCTGCAACATCTCCAATTTCCTCTGTTGTATTCGCGCGCCTGAGCGGTGCTTTCTCCTCAATCACATGAAGAATAGAATTTAGATCACCCACTCCTTTAGCAGAAAGCGTGCGAATTGGTCCCGCTGAAATTGCATTCACCCGTATCCCCTGCGGTCCAAGATCATTGGCTAAGTACTTAACACTAGCTTCCAAAGATGCCTTCGCCACACCCATGACATTATAGTTTGGCATCACACGCTCGCCACCTAAGTAAGTCAATGTCACAATGCTAGCGCCTTCATTCATCATATGGCGTGCCGCTTTAGCAACTGCTGTCAATGAATAACTGCTAATATTTTGCGCTAACAAAAATCCATCACGCGTTGTATTCAAATATTCTCCGTCTAATTCTTCACGATTGGCAAAAGCAATACAGTGTGCAATACCGTCAATTTTTCCACACTGCTGCTCAATTGTTTGAAAACATTCAGCAATTGCCTCATCACTGGCAACATCACACATGATAATTGGTGAATCTTCTGCTCCTTCTAGCGTCTGGACTAACTCCTGCACACTTTTCAAAAAACGCTCACCAGCGTAAGTAAATACTAGTTTTGCCCCACTAGTATGAAGTGAACGAGCAATCCCCCAAGCAATCGAACGCTTATTGGCAACCCCCATCACAACAATCGTTTTTCCAGTCATATCTAAACTTAACATTTTCCACACTCCCATTAAAAAAAGATAAATTAGTATCAGGTACTAATTTATCTTACTTTACACAAATTTACAAGTTTATTCTGCTGTTTCACTTAAAAATGCTAAAACTTTCTCAGTTGCTTCCTTCCCCTGTCTAACGCAGTCAGCCATTCCAATTCCTGCAAAAGAAGCACTTGCAAAGAATATCCCCGGCAACTCGGTTGCTGCTTGCTGTTTCATGTTTTCAATCCTTGTTTTATGACCCACTGTATATTGCGGCATTGAAGCTTTCCAGCGGCTAACAACCGTAAATAAAGGGGCTCCTTCTAACGTGATATGTTTTGCAAGGTCTTTTAAAGCGATGTTTTCTAATTCTTCATCCGACAAGTCTACAATGGCTTCGTTAGCTAATCCTGGTTTGCCAATATAGGCACGCAACAGTGCGTAACCATCTGGCGCAACATGTGACCATTTCTTATGAAGCCATGAACAAGCTGTAATATTGTAATCACTTGTTCGTGCCACAACAAAGCTCCCGCCATCAAAATCTTGCTTGATCGCGCTTTCCGGATAAGCAAATGTTACGTTTGCCATTGTATTTGAAGGCATTTCTTTTAAAAATTGTAAAAATTCCTGATCGGAAAACATAGATGGAATAACTTGATGCTCCGTTGAAACGATAACTGATGCAGCTAAAAGTTCATCTCCACTTGATAAACGTAGCTTGTATTGATCATCAGCAAGTCGATTAACCTCCAGCACCTTAGTACCTTTAATCATCTCCACTCCGGATAAATTCGCTTCAATAGCCGTTGCCAATGAATCCAAACCTGAAGCAATTGCTCCGAACATGCCGGTTGGTTTTGGTCTTGATTCTGCTACTTCACCTTGTGGTTGCTTTGTTTGCGCTGTAGCTCTAGCCTTGATTCCCGCTCTCATTCCCTTAATGACACTACCATGCTTTTGTTCATGTAAAAAGAAATCAGGAAAAGTGGACAATGCACTCATCTTTTGCAAGTCACTGGCATACAACCCTGCAATTAAAGGTTCAATCAAATTGTCAACTAGTTCATCCCCAAAGCGGTGACGAAAAAACGGTCCCATTGCAACATCATCGTCTGTTTTCGTTTTGGAAATGAATGGTTCCATTGCTACACGTAATTTACCGAATGGAGAAATTAGGCCTGACTTCATAAACGGCATAAATTGGGTTGGCATTCCAAACATCACACCATCTGGCAAAGGAAATAATTTATTCTTTGCACAAATAAGTGATTTTGCCGGCTTACTATAGGTTAACTGATCTTCAAGTCCGACATCGCTAGCCAAGTCGGCTAATGCAGTTTTGCTGGATAGCCAACTGTCAGGTCCCCGTTCAATCGTAAAGCCATCACGATGAATCGTTTGCATTTTTCCGCCTAGTCTAGTGGAAGCCTCAACCAATACGACTTGATATGGTAAATTTTCAGCTTGCACTTGCTTATTCAAATAATAGGCAGCCGCCAAACCTGTGACTCCGCCACCGACAACAACAATTTTTTTCTTTTCCGGCACATTGTCACCTACCTTCACTTTATTTTATTTTAGCTAACACTGCATGAGCTAACGCTTCAATAAAAACTTCATTTGTATTAGGCATCTTCGCCCGATAATAGTTGGACTGTAATTCTGTCGTTACTTCGTTACACTCAATATCGTTATCATACAAAATTTCTAAATGATCCGCCACAAAACCAACTGGTGCATAAATAAAATTTCGATAACCTTTTTCCTGATGAAGTTGCTTTGTACAATCTAATATGTCCGGACCAAGCCACGGCTCAGGTGATCTTGCTGCACTTTGCCAGCAAACTGTGTAATTTTTTAAACAAGCCCCTTCTGCAATTAGTTCAGCTGTTTCTTGCAGCTGTGCTTCATAGGGATCATCCATTTGCTTAATTCGTTCCGGTAAACTATGCGCTGAAAAAATTACAACTGATTGCGCCTGCTCACTGACAGGTATTTGCTCATATACATCCCGTACTGCTTTTGCCCAATAAGCAATAAATTTCTCTTCTTTATACCAACTATCAATCGAATGAATCGTTACATCTGTTGCCACAGCAGATGCACGGTTATGATAATCTTTGACACTTAATGTAGAATAGTGCGGTGCCAAAACAATACTCACAGCTTCCGTGATACCCTCAGCCTGCATTTTTTGCACTGCATCTTCAATAAATGGCTCACTATGTTTTAAACCTAGATAAGGAATAAAACAGATATCTGTTTGTACCTGATTTAACATTGTAACTAAAGCATCTACTTGTTCAGTCGTAATCTTTGATAAAGGAGATAAACCGCCAATTGCTAAGTAACGTGCGGCTAAGTGCTCCACCATTGCAGATGTAGGCTTACGGCCACCACGAATTTGAGTATAATATCGCTCAATATCTTCCTCACATTTAGGTGCACCATAAGCCATGACAAGCAAACCCATTTTTCTCTTTGTCATAATCGTTTCAATTTCCTCTTAAATTAATTTTTACGAATCTGAGCAGAATATTCATGAATAAGTGCTGTTAAACGTCTTAGCGTATCCGGATTAACCTCAGGGAAAACACCATGCCCCAGATTAAACAAGTGACCTGGGTATGCTACACCTTGCTCCAATATTTCTTTCGTTTTCGCCTCGATAACGTCCCACGATGACACTAATAGCGCTGGATCAAGGTTACCTTGCACAACTTTATCAACACCTAATTGTCTCGCTTCCTTAATCGACAAACGCCAATCAAGCCCAACAACATCTAGCGGAAGGTCATTCCATTCTTTCGCTAAGTGGCTAGCACCAACACCAAACATAATCACTGGAACATTCAGTTCTTTTAATGCTGTAAAAATTCGCTCCATCACAGGACGAATATAAGTGCGATAATCTTGCACACTGAGCGCACCTACCCAAGAGTCAAAAATTTGTACAGCGCGAGCTCCAGATTGCACTTGGTAGTTTATATAAGTAATCGTCATATCTGCCAATTTATTCATTAACTTCGACCATGTCTCAGGCTCAGAGTACATCATTGCTTTTGTCAAATTATAATTACGGGATGGGCCACCTTCGATCATATAGCTAGCCAACGTAAAAGGAGCACCGGCAAAGCCGATCAATGGCACAGTTAACTTCTGTTCCACCAAAATTTTAATCGTTTCCCCAACAAAAGGAACATGCTCTTCAGGCACAAGCGGAATTAAACGTTCCACATCTGCCAATGTGCGAACAGGATTTTCCATCACCGGACCGGTACCGGCTACAATATCCATTGGACAACCGATTCCCGGAATCGGTGTCATAATATCTTTATATAAAATTGCAGCATCATTGTTGTACTGTACAACTGGTAATTCTGTTACATAAGCGGATAACTCCGGTTGATGTGTAATTTCTACTAGTGAATATTTTTTCTTAATCTCACGATATTCAGGTTGTGAACGTCCAGCTTGACGCATATACCAAACCGGTGTGTAAGACGTTTCCTCTCCTCTAGCAGCACGTAAAAAAGTATCATTAAAAGTTTTAGACATATTCATATTCCTTTCATTCAGGTACAAATTTTAGCTTATTGCTTAGCTTTTGTTCATTTTTGCCCGACTTCATTAAAAGAAGTTTTATCCTATTAACTACTATAACGGGATTCCGGTAAGTTGTATAGTGTTCATTAAGATTGTTCAATAAAACGACAAAATCATTTTCGGCAATAGACTCGTGACAAGCTATATAGTAAAATTAAGTAATATATTTTTAGGGAGAATCCTCATGGAATTTAAGATAGCATATAAAGGTGATGCAACCATTCTGGCTGAATTACGTAAGCAACAATTAATCGATGAAGGGCAAACACCTAATATTAATATTGATCATGAATTAAAAAATTATTTTTTATCCATACTTTCAAACAACAGCTCAACTGTATGGATCGCAACAGATAACAACATAGCAATCGCAACTGGCAGTGTGTGCTTTTTTCAACATCCACCATCCTACTCGAATCCTACAGGAAAAATTGCCTATATTCACAGCGTATACACTGCAACCGAATATCGTAGGCAAGGAATATCCTCTCGAATTTTGACTAAAATTATGAAAGAAGTTGAAAAAAGAAACTGCAAGGTCATTCAACTCAAGGCATCTGATGACGGTAAGTTTGTTTACGAAAAATTAGGATTTACTGCATATGATGGCTATATGATATTAAAAATATAATAAACTCGAGGTGAGAAAATAATGAATTTCTTTATCACAAACGGCACAGCAGAATACATGATAAAAAGATATCTGGAAATCGGTACTGACAAATTAATTCTCCTACAAGGAGATGATACCCACGTACTAATCGAAGAAACAACAGGCAAAGGCCATTTTGCCAACCCAAGGAAATATGAAATCATGCATAGCAGTGGTACGCTACAGCAGGATGGTATTGCCCTATTAACGCATGTACATGTTGACAAAGAAGATCGCCTAGAATTTGAAAAACAAGCCTATTCACTCTGTCAAGATGCATTGCTTCTAAAAGGTTTAATGGCATTTCGCATCCTAAAACCAATCAAAGCCAACACTTATTGTATTTATACACAATGGCATGATGAAGCCGATGTAGAAATGTGGCATTTGATGAAGCAAGACTTGCCCCAGCCAAACATTGCTTACAACGCTAACATCTTCATTTCAAAAAATTATACTAAAAAATATCTAGTACCTAAGCTTGAAGACATTTATTTAAGTCTTGAACTTACGCTGGGCATAGCTGATGATCAAGACAATTAATCCTATCCCCATTGAAAACACAGGCATCGCCACCGATAGTGAATTGCGAAAAATATTGATCGCCGTTAAACATAAAAGCTGAATAATTAAAACATACACGAGCAATTGAATAACTGCCTTACCTCGTGCCTTTATTGAAATCGGGTAAATATCCAACCATATTTGAAAATCATAATGACGTACAATCGGCAATAGTTGAATAGCAGTCAAATAAATGGTTAACGGCACAATAATGATGATCGCATACAAATTAGGCATAAAATATAATAGTGCCGAAGCAAGCAATGTTAAGCGCAAATACAATCCAAAATAATCATTTGCACGCAAAAAAGTTCTCCTTAATAGGAAATGGAGTGATGAATCAACATTCTTACTTGACCACTTTTTATCCCACAAAAGAAAGTTCAACCATTTTCTCTCTACCACACGATTTTGCAAATGCGGTACATCTGTAAACAAATTCGCCAAACGATAAAAACGCGCCATAGACTGATTCTCCTGCTCAATAAATCGTTCCCACGGCAATGGATTCTTACGCGCTTCAAGCAAGGTGCTTGTAGCTAACAAGATCAGCACAATCAAATGCAAAAATGCTAAGAAACTCCCTCCAAAGAACAAGATAGTAATTGCTATATTCATCAAAAATCTTGTGAAAAAAAGATTTCCCCGAAGCTGTATCACCATATTGATTAATTTGAGCAGTAGTAAAAAAGCAACTACCACACCAAAACTAAATCCGTTGATTAATGGCATTAAAGCAACAATTACAAAAACTAAAACGAACCCTTGCATCATAAAGCTAACTAAAAATGACTTACACAAATACCCTGTTAACTTAGCTTCTATCGGCAATAAAAACACTTGATCGGCCTGCTTAAAAAAAGTCCGCACCACACTTGGTGTGATCACAAAAGCAAAAACAACTCCCAAAAATGTCGAAATCGGAAAATCTGGCGGAATCGCAGCAACCCAACTGTTATAGTTAGCAGCGACCCAACCAAATAAAAAAAGCAGCACAATCAGCAAATGTCCAGTCAATATGTAACGTAAATATTTATTGATCTCTTTTATATAAGAACTAAAACGATTCCACCACAAATTATTCATGTGATTCATCCTTTGTTAAAGCAACATAAATTTCATCCAAAGTCGCACCGGGCATATCAAATGCCGCTTGCAGTTCCTCCAAAGTGCCAAATGCTTGTACTGAGCCAGCATGTATAATGACAAAACGATCACAATACCGCTCTGCTGTTGCTAAAATATGCGTGGACATTAAAATACCGGCACCTTCTGCTTTCATTTCTTGCATCGTTTCTAAAAGTGCTTGAATGGCAAGTGGATCTAGGCCGACAAAAGGTTCATCAATAATATACAAATCCGGCTGTACCAAAAAGGCACATATAATCATGACTTTTTGCTTCATTCCCTTAGAAAAATGAATCGGAAACCATTTCATACGCTTTTCCATTCGAAACATCTTCGTCAAATGTGGTACACGCTTCGCATAATCCGCTTCAGATATACCATAAGCTGTAGCTGTTAGGCGCAAATGCTCTTCAAGCGTCAATTCTTCATATAACAATGGAGCTTCCGGAATATAAGTGAATTTTTTACGATAAGCTGTCATATCTTCCATCAATGTGGCATCATCAATCCGAATGTGGCCACTCGTAGGGTTCATAATTCCAATAATATGCTTAATAATCGTTGATTTCCCAGCACCATTCAAACCGATCAAAGCAACAATTTCATTTTTTTTCACTGAAAAACTAACATTCGACAAAACTGCCTTCTTCGTATAGCCACCTGTTACATTTTCTACTGCTAGTAATGCTGACATATTTTTCTCCTCGCACTAGGTGCAGAAATGAGCGTTTAAAAGCGTAGCAATAAGATGAAATTTTTTGCGAATCCTGATTCGCGAAATAATTTTAGCTTATTGCGTAGCTTTTGCTCATTTCTGCCCGATAAACTATACTACCTGTACAGTAATTATATATAAATCTTTGCATAAAAACAAACAAAGTGTGTATTCTAATCTATACAGAGAGGTCATCATTCATCTTGGCAAATTTATTTGCCACCACCATTAACAGAAATTGACTGTATATTACATTCAATAGGGGATGGTTGCTTTGAACATGATTAAGAATTTGACTTAAACCGTTAATTTCGAAAGAATTACTTTACTGATATTCAATCGTAGATGAGGTGTTTGTCGAAGACTTCATTGGTGACCAAGTTTCCATAACATGATTCAATTACGATATTGATGTTCCTCTCTTTTGATGAGATGTGAGTTCTTCGGAGCTCGCATCTCTTTTTTTACATGAATGCCCATAGGGGTGTTCACCTATGGTATACTAGGTGATAATACATAAAAAACGGAGGCACACGTCAATGGAAAATTGTATTTTCTGTAAAATCATCAAAGGCGAAATTCCAGCGGCTATTGTGTATGAAAACGATCACGTATTAGCAATTTTGGATATTAGCCAAGTAACAAAAGGGCATACCTTAGTTATCCCAAAGCAACATGTCCAAGATGTGTTTGAATTAACACCTGAGTTAATCGGAGAAATTTACAAAGTAGTTCCCGAAGTAGCTTGTAAGCTAAAAAAAGCATTTCAACCTGCTGGTTTAAATCTACTGAATAATAACGGAGAATTTGCCGGTCAAACTGTTTTCCATTATCATGTTCATTTAATTCCACGCTATGACCAAGCAGATGGTTTTGGGATCGAATGGACACCAAATGCAAATGCCGACTTAGCAGCAGTTACCACACAAATTCAATCACAACAATAAGGAGAACAACCATTATGAAGTTATCATCAGTTATCACAGGATTCATCGTAGGTGCATCAGCAGCTAGTGCAACTGTACTTTTAACTACACCGATGTCAGGAAAGGATATGCGCAATAAGCTAGCGCAAACAATTGAAGAATTACAAGTTAACGGTAAAGAGTTATGTCAAAATATTACTGAACTAATCGAACGTATAACAAAAACCGCTATTGTTAGCAGCGAGCATATTTCACCAATTTTTGATAGCATCAAAACTGCTGTTGACGAGTGGAAAGAAGACATCGCTCCTCATCGTGACAAAATTCAATCACAACTTAGTGACATTGAATCATCGATGAAACAATTAGAATCCGTTGTCAGCGATTTATAAAAATAAAATAGGAGATGCCAGCATTAAACTGGCGTCCCCTATTTATTTACCTACTTATTTTAACTTAGAAAAGAAAACTTGTTCCAACAATAACTAACAAAATAAACAACACAACAACCAAAGTAAACATATTACCTTCATTACGTTCTCTATGACACATATTAAGTCACCCCCTTGTGATTGCTACATTATTCTATGCTTGTTTACAGAAAGAGAACGGGCTTTTCAACCTTTATTCAACACAAAATCAAATCTCCGCTCTTGCCAAAGATATAGAATATGATATAGTTATCTTTGGGATTCTCTTAAGCTTTTCTTAAGCTTTTTGCGAGAAAGTATGCAATAATGTACATATTTCATGACATTGAGCAGAACATAAGATGAAAACTAAAAATTGGAAAGGTTGACTAATATGAAAAATTTCTTTGCAGGTGTTGCTGCAACAGCAGTAATTGCTCTAGGTATTTACTTCATCTTCATCGGAGGTAATAGCAATAGCGAGGTCATTGCAACAACAAAATCAGGAAATATTACTAAAGAGGATTTATATAAAGAGTTAACATCAATAAACTCTAATGGGCAAAACCTTGCTTCGGAAACACTTAAAAAATTAGTTCAAGAGAAAATTCTTGCAGACATTTCAGTCCCTGATAAAGAAGTAGATGAGTATTATGCAGAGCTTGAAAAAGAAGCAGAAGAAAATGGTCAAAATTTTGATGAGATCATGAAATCTCAAGGATTTGAAAATGAAAAAGAAGTGAAAAGTGCAATAAGACTAGGCTTCGCTCGTGAAAAGTTTCTACTTGAAGATATTGAAATATCAGATGCTGAAATCAAAGCCTATTATGATGAAGAAGTACAAGATATTCCTAAAGTAAGCATAGTCGTTGTTGACAAGGAAAAAACAGCTAATAAAGTAAAAACTGAGGCGGATAAAGGTACTGATTTCGCTGAATTGGTTAAAAAATATTCTACTGATGAAGGTAGCAAAGAGAATGCCGGTGATATTGGTTATGTAGATGAACTAGGAGAAGGATGGCCTATGGAGCTCGCTACTGCTGCCCTCCAACTAGAAAAAGATCAAATTTCTGACCCTATTCCATATGGCGAAGAAGGCAACGAAGTTTATTTCATTCTGAAAGCAACTGATATCAGAGCAAAGGAACCGTTTGAAGAACTCAAAAGCCAAATTGAAGATGAGCTTAAAATGTCAAAATTCTCTGCAGATCCGGAACTCGAAAGCAAGAAATGGGAAGCAGCACTAAAAGAGTACAAAGTAAAAATTAAAGATAAAAATTTTGAAGATGCACTTAAATTCAAAGTCCCAGGCTTACCTCAATAAATAACTAAAAAAGTCAATCCACACTCGCAAAGCATGTGGATTGACTTTTTTAATTCATCTCAGATTTTAACTGGCGTTCTTTGGAAATTCTATCCATGTAAACCTGTCCTTCTTCTTCGATATATTTTTCATTTACTGCATCTTCTTCATTTGTAGCACGTACTGTCATAATCGCACTAATGACAATACCGGCAAGTACTATCCAAATCCAAATATCCATGACAACAACTCCTAACCTGACAAATCAATGTCTTTTTATATCAACATATGCTTGTCTCATTAGAATAGACCACACCCATAACTGTTTGTGATTGTATTTTTCAGCAAATTTTTCGTTCGCAGTGGCTTCTAGTCAAATCGAAGATTTGAAGAAGCTGTGCTGGGGCTCTGTTAGCCAAATCAAAGATTTGGACAGTCGCCGCCTGCAAGGAACGAAGAAGGCGAATACAGGGACGTATTTAACTGATGAGGGAATTGCATGTCAATTCCCAGTCAGAGCGGGAAATTTGCCAAAAATACAGTCGCAAACAGTTATGAGTGTGGTCTAATGTTTACTTATTGGTGTTAGGCTTATAGAACATTCGACCTTCCATTGAATAGATTTTCTCTGAAAATTCTCCTGGCTTCGTATGCTCCAGCACTTGATCTAGCATATTCATTTTCGCATCTAATGTATCAATCATATGCAGTACTTCCGCTTCACGAAGTAGCGGTCGTTTCGGACTACCCCATTCCTCTTTACCATGATGGGATAGTATCATATGCTGCAATAGTACTACATCTTCAGAATCTATATCTAATTCACTGGCTGCTTTATTCACTTCCATCGTCATAATCTGAATATGACCAAGTAAATTGCCTTCTAAAGTATAAGTAGTCGCAGCTACGCCTGAAAGTTCAATGACTTTTCCCATATCATGAAGAATAACACCTGCATAAAGCAAATCTTTATTTAACATTGGGTAAATTGGTGTAATCGCTTTTGCCAACTCCAACATGGAGACAACATGATAAGCTAATCCTGATACGAAACTGTGATGATTCCTACTCGCTGCTGGAAACTCATAAAATGCCTCTTGATGTTTACGCAGCAATTGACGAGTAATTCTTTGCAGATCAGAATTTTCCATCTCTAAAACACATTTATTGATTGTATCCATCAATACTTCTTTTGTCACAGGTGCTTGTGGCAATAAGTCTTCTTTTTTGATGGTCTCATAAGACTCTGTTAGTCGAATTGATCGTATTTTTAACTGTTTCTTTCCTTTGTAACTTTGGATTTCACCCGCAACTCGAACAACTGCATCTGCAACAAACGTTGCCTCAGTAGCAGGTGTTACATCCCACAAATAAGCATCCATCTCACCACTTGGGTCTTGTAAACTAAGTATCAAATAAGGCTTCCCTGAAGATGCAATCGACCGCCTTGCTCGCTTAATAAATAAAAACAAATCAATTGTTTCACCAACATCAAATTCCAGCAATTTTTTCATATGATATACTAACTCCTTTATTCTAGGTGCTAAACTAAACTTAATTGAAGCGCTTGCATATTCGTAATTTGATCCTCATCGAAATACTGCAATAAATGCTCATGGCAAGTGAAAAAGATCACCTGCTGATCTTGACTAAATTCACGCAATAGTTGCAAAACTAATTTTGTTCTCTTTTTATCAAAGTTAACAAAAGAATCATCGATAATCATTGGTAAGTTAATAGTTCTACTTAATTGTGCTATAAAAGCAAGACGGAATGCTACATATAGCATTTCTGCAGTGCCTCTACTTAAATCGCGTGCTGTAAATTCCTCACCAAATTGATCAATCAATAGGATCTCGTTACCATCATCTGTAAACATCAAACGATGATACTGATCATCAGTTAAAAGTCTAAAATGTTGCTCAGCTTGCTTAACAATTGTTGGCAATCGCTCTTCTTTAAAATCTCGACTCGCTTTATGCAAAATGCCTTTTGCGACTGCTAACTTCATCCATTCATAAGCTGTAGACTGGAATTCTTCAATATTCATTTGATGCTCTACTGCACTATTTTCAACAGTACCAGCCTCTTGCAAATGCTGAGTCTCATGTACCAGTTTGGCAAGTTGTGACTGCGTTTCTCGAATCTGTCGTTCCAATAATTCAAGCGCTTCTTCTTCATCTTGAATCATCTGTTCTAATTCGGATTGATTATGCGTGGCAAACGTAATATGATCGACTTGTAAAATAAGTTCTTGCAATCGTGAACGAGTAACCTTACGTTCATCATACAAGCCAGCTTGTTTATAATATTCCTCAACTGTTTTACAATTGGCGTAATCCAGTAATCGCTGTTGCTCTTCTTGCAAGGATGTTATAGCAAGCTTAACAGGTTCCATATCTTTTTCCAACTCTGATAATTTTGCTTCTAAATTGGCTAACTGTGACTTTGCTGCTTCTGCTTGCGTTAATAAAGCTGTAAACTGTTGCAATTTTTCTTGATAACTGGGCACTTCCGACACTGATAGCTTGTCCGCTACGTGATCAATCGTTTGTTGATGGCGACTAAAATCTGCTTGCTTTGAAGCTAATAGTTGCTTGTCACGATTTTGATCAAATAGCAGTTGCTTTAATTGATTTACTTTTTCAAAAGCTGTTAAAAGGTTTGCTTCAATTACTACCTCCGGCAATAAAAGCTGCCGAATCATTTGAAGTCGCCCTTCTTGATTCATCAACTGCTCTTCATCAAGTTTGTGTAGTTGAGTTTTTATCTGCTGAATCGTAAGCATTTGATCATCTTTACGAGCCAACTGAAACCTTAATTCCTCTTGCACGCGCTTGTTTCGCTCTAATAATTCTTGTTCCTCGGGCGCAAGCTTTGGTGATGAGCGCTCATGATAATTTCTCCATAAAGCAAAGATCCACACTAGAACGGCCACACCGCTCAACTGAAGCGCCAGTGCTAAACTATTTGGTTCAATGAACCAATATTGCCCCCAACCGGTAAGCATAAATAACATACCAGTTAACACCAATATTGGATCAAGATATTTTTTGATATCAATCGATTGCTCCTGCTCATCTTCCTGCACTTCTACAGATGTAGATGCTAATTGGCTGTTATAACTTTCAATCTGCTGCTCAAGCTCTTGAAGGCGCTGATGCTCTGACACTAACTTCTGACTTAGATCCTCTTGCTCTTTCGTAATAGCTTGTTGTTCAACAGTTATTTGTTGCACGCGCTCTTTTGCTAAAAAGCTTGTATCTACAGCGATTATCTCTTCATCACTAGCAGTCACATGCAATTCATTTTTACCTTGAATAATCGTCGATTCTAACAGTTTCAACTTAGTTTCAATTTCATTCATCGTTTGAGAAATAACTGCCATTTGTACAGCTAACTCATGACAATATTTAATTTCACCACGAGCTAATAGAACTTTTTCATCAACTTCAATGGCCTCTATTTCGGTACGAACATGAACCATTTTCTCTTGCAACTGCTTGCATGAATTTTCTTGTAGCACCAACTGGCTGCAGTAATCGTTCATCCGCTCGTAACCTTTTGCAGGAAACTCCCCTTCACCAAGCTCTTTTAAATGTTCTTCTAAACTGGATTTTTCAATCGCTAACGGAAGTAAACGTATTTGCTCACGATAACCAATTAGCTTTTCTTGATGCGCTTTTAAATCCACCTCAAATTGCTGTAATTGTTGGTTAAAATTTTGTTGTTGTAAAACAAGTTCACCATGCTTTTCCTCTGCTGTAACAGCTTCCTTTAATTTCTGTGCACTTGTTTTTAAACCTTTCATTTGCACATTTAATAACGGCACACTACCACTGACCTTATAATATTTCTCCATTTGCTTTGTCAACGATTTCTCTGTATCCCATAAACGATCACTACCAGCCATACCGGTGTAAAACAAAAACTTCCCAATTTCATTTTCGCTCAAGCGATAAACTTCCCTTAGACCGTCCAGATTAAATGCAAAAATTTTCTCATAAGACCCGCGATCCAAACCGGATAGCATATCTAATAACGCCTCTTCGCCTTCAATAGAGCCATCTTCTCTAATCACTTTTACTTCTGAACCATAACGTTTCTTTACACGTTCAATTTTAAGCTGCTCACCTCTTGCTGTTTCAATGGTGATACTACCACCATAATTATTTGCTTGACGTGGCTCATAATTGCTGATGCTACCGAATTTCACCGGAAAACCAAACAAAATAGCATGAATAAAAGCATAAACTGTTGATTTCCCAGCTTCATTCTCACCAAAAATCACTTGTAGGTCGCGTTCAACAGAAATAAACTGTTGCTGAAATTTTCCGAAACCATAAATATCAATTTCAAGCAATCGCATTGCTTTTTCTCCTTCTACGTTTATTTAGTTGCCCAATGCTGATACAATGTTAGCTTTGCTTCTTCCAGCAACCGCTTCAATTCATCTTCATTCAAATTCTCCAAATATTGATGAGCAGTTGCATTTAATGATAACGGGCTAAGTAACGATTCAAGTTCATTTGGTGATAAAGCATCTGCCAGCAAATTAATTTCATCAAGAAAACGACTCTGCTTTACTTCAGGCGGTAAATGAAACTGTAAATCATGAATCCAAATAAATGGTTCTGTGTCTGTATCTTCATTTTGCAAAGCAGTTAACAAATCCGCTTTATGAAGTACATTATAATCAATCTCCTGGCTCTCTGTTAAATCAATGGATAATGATAACAAAATTGATTTGTTCGCTTGTATCAATTTCACTAAGCGATCTTTCACAGTCGTCTCTAACTGTGAGAAATCTGTCAAATCGGTTAGTTGAATTGTTTCTTCTTGCCAAACGATTTCTGCTACACTACGGAATTCATACTCTGAAACATTTCCAACGAATGACACAAAGTAGTAACCTTTATCACCAATCTCTTTACGATTCCGCCCAACTAAACTCCCGGGATAAATCGCTAATGGATTCACACAAACAACCTCTTGCTTGTGAATATGCCCAAGCGCCCAATAATCAAATGAACTAGATTGTAAATCAGACATAGTAAAAGGTGCATAAAGATGATGGCCTGTCCTACCACCCAAACTCCCATGCAAAATTGCAATATGGTAATCCGCATCATAAACTTGCCGATACGCTTCAATGATTCTCTCTTCTATATTACGTCGACCATAACTAAAGCCAACGAACTCTACAATAGCACCCGAGCTTGTATGCAAGAGTTTACTTTCCACGGAATCGCTAAACACATGTACATTGCTAGGCAATGATAACTGAAAACGCGAACCACCAATAAAATCATGATTTCCATGTACTAAATAAACAGGAATGCTTGCTTTTTGCAAACGTTCCATTTCCTTGCGGAATATCGTTTGTGCTCGCAAATTATGATCTTCCACATCATATATATCGCCGGCTAAAATCACAAAATCAACCTGTTCAACAATTGCATCATCAACCAGTTTTCGGAAAGCTTGATAACCACTATTCTGCAAAGTTTGATATAAATGTGCCGGCAACTGTGAAAAACCTTTAAACAAACTGCCTAAATGCAAATCTGCTGCATGAATAAAGCGAATCTGTTGCAAATCATACAGTCCTTTCTCATTAAACTCGTGCTGAAAATCTACACTTTTGGGATAGCACTAACTGTCATAAGCTAGCGTTTTTTATGCTAACTTCAATTATAGCATAGCCCTCATGCTTCGTAATCTCAAAAGCCTCGACAATCACATAGAGAATTGCCGAAATACTGATAGTGTAGTATAATTCCAGAGTAGCATTATTTGCTGCTTACCCACTTTCAGATGGGGAGGCACACCAAGTTTATATTATTTTTTGGAGGTTAAAGATGAAAAAGATACTATTATCATTGTTAGTTTTGTTCACGGCTTTTGCATTTGCAGCATGCAGCAAGGATACCGAGCCGAAAAAGGAAACGGCAGAATTCGATTTGACTGAGTATAAAGGCAAGGTTGCAACACTCAACGAAGAGATCCTAGAATTGTCCACACTTCTTTCTAACACGGGTAAGTTTCAACATAATTTTTGGGGAAATCTAAACAGTATGGGTGGCAACGTGGATTTTGATAGTATGGTTGAAAGAGGTTTTGATTGGCTTGAAAAAAATTCAGACGTAAGTTTGGAAGATGTTGAAAAAATGCATGGCCAAATTCAGACGCAATACACGGACATTATGAGCATTAAAGTTGACGCTTCGGCAGAGGAAATTCGAGATAATCTCACAGGGTTATTTGAAGATTTTGACTCTCTCTACAAGCTTATCACCTCGCCTTCCGGCGACATTGATGCTTTTGCAGACAGATTCAATACGCTTTCTAATGATATTGTGAGCGCAAATAGCTCATTGGAAGCATTGGTGTCGGAATAAGTCTGTGTTAATAAACTAGATTTTGAAAGACGAAGTAGCGCAGGAAACCCCGTGCTACTTTTTTTGTGTCTTTTTATCAATCATCATTTCAATACCCATATTTTAATCCTTATTTAACAATTGCAATAACCCTTGTTCAAAAGCTTCATCTTGCTCCACTCGCCGCTTTGCAGGTCCTTTCAATCGCCCACCAGCATTTCTAATCTTCTTAGCTGTGTAGCGTCGCATCAATAAACTATCAATATTACCAGCATGATAAACCATTCCGTTCTGACTAATAGGCACAGCAAGTCTAGCCAAACACATAGCTGCTAATCCATAATCTTGCGTCACCACAATATCCCCGGCTTGCACCATATTCACCAGCACAAAATCAACACTATCATTACCTTTTGCAACCGTTATCGTTTTTGCTCCATCACGCTCAAAAAAGTGGGCAGTATCGCAAATAATAATACATTCTACTTCATATTGACGTGCCACCCCCACAGTAATATCAACGACAGGGCAACCATCGGCATCAATTAATATCCTCATCACTTACAAATCCTTTTGTCTTTGATAAAATTTCCCCTGCTGGCTATCGCGCCTAACCATTTCAGTATCAATTGCATTCAGCACTTCCCACTTCTTCGTACTCCACATCGGACCAATTAACAAATCTACCGGCCCATCACCGGTAATACGATGAATCACCATTTCAGGTGGTAAAATTTCTAACTGATCGCAAACTAATTGCACATACGCTTCTTGTTCCATTAACTGAAGCTGACCACGTTCATACTGCTTAACCATCGGTGTGCCTTTTAACAAATGTAAAAGGTGAATTTTAATCCCCTGTACATCTAACGCAGCCACTTGCTTAGCAGTCTCCATCATCATATCCCGATTCTCACCTGGTAAACCATTAATAATATGGCTGCAAATACGAATATCATGCTGTCGTAACTTCGCCACTGCCTCTTCATAAGCAGCTAAACTATGTGCCCGATTGATCAACTTAGCCGTTTTCTCATGAATCGTCTGCAAACCAAGTTCAACCCATAAATAAGTACGCTGATTCAACTCCGCTAAATATTCAATCACATCATCTGGTAATACATCACATCGGGTTCCAATCGCGAGCCCAACAACATCGTCCTCAGCCAATGCCTGCTCAAAAGTAGCACGCAACACAGCGACTGGTGCATGTGTATTTGTAAAGGCCTGAAAGTAAGCAAGATACTTCCCTGCTCTCCATTTCTGATGCATTCGCGTTTTAATCTTTGTAAACTGCTTCGCAATCGAATCTGTGCGACGACCAGCAAAATCCCCTGAACCGGCAGCACTGCAAAAAGTACAGCCACCATAAGCCACTGTTCCATCACGATTAGGGCAATCAAAGCCTCCATCAAGCGAAACTTTGAAAACTTTTTCACCAAATTGTTCACGTAAATGTTGATTAAATGTCCGATAACGTTTATTTGTTATATCCATTACTGCAACTACCTTCTGATTTTCTTTTGATAAAATTATATCATATAAAAATGTAAAGTGTACTTGACATATTATGCAAAGCGAACTATACTAAAAAAGCAAAGTTAGCTTTACATTTTGCAGTAAACAAAGAATAAGGTGACCGCAAAGTGAGAACAAAAATACAAGAACTGAGGAAAAAGAATAAAATTTCTCAAGAAGAATTAGCTGCTGCTGTCGGTGTCACACGACAAACGATTACTTCTCTGGAAAGAGAGAAGTACACCGCTTCACTCGTGTTAGCCTATAAGATTGCACGCTATTTTGGCTTAACGATTGAAGAGATATTTGATTTTTCAGAAGTGGAGGGTTTTTCAGATGGAACAGTTTAGACAAAAGATTAAACTGCGATTTAGGCTTGTATTACTACTGACTTTCCTAACAATTGCTGGTATTATATTATTGTTTATTTTTAAGCCAATGCATTCACAAAGTCACCTTAATAGCGTTATGTTTGGTGCTCAAGTTGGTAGCTTAATAGGTCTAATTGCTGTATCTTTGCCAATGCTTTTTCAATATGCTAAAGCTTTAAAAGATATCAATAATCTAAAAAGGCTATTTATTAAAGAAAATGATGAACGTACGCTTATGATACGCTACAAAACAAACGCAATTGCGCTACAAACAATCATAGTTGTAATAGCAATCGCAATATTTATCTCCAGCTACTTTAACGTATATGTATTTGGCACTCTATTAGCTGTTCTTTACTTAGTAGTGATCATCACAACAATTACTAAATGGTATTTCAATAAAAAATATTAGTATCAAGGAGGTTGACTATGACTTTAACATTACAAAATGTTACCAAAAGGTTCGGTACCTTTACAGCTGTTGATGATCTATCATTAACTATCCCGAAAGGAGAAGTTTTTGGATTTCTTGGTGCCAACGGCTCAGGCAAAACTACGTCTTTCCGTATAATATTAGGGCTTTTAGAACCATCGGAAGGATACGTTACTTGGGATGGCCAAAAGATTGACTACAGCACAAGTAATATCATTGGCTATTTACCGGAAGAGCGAGGACTTTATCCAAAGTTAAAAGTCAGTGAACAAGTTCATTATTTAGCTTCACTTCGTGGCATGCACAAAAAAGATGCTGATTATGAACTAAAGCAATGGTTGGAATTCTTTGATGTGCCACAATATTACAATCAAAAAGTTGAAGAACTTTCTAAAGGGAATCAGCAAAAGATTCAATTTATTACTGCCATTGTTCACAAACCGCAATTGATTATACTGGACGAACCATTCAGTGGTCTTGATCCTGTTAATACTGATTTATTAAAAAAAGCAATTGCTATGCTGAAGCAAGCAGGCTCAACCATTGTTTTTTCAAGCCACCAGATGAGCAATGTAGAAGAAATGTGTGAAAATCTTTGTATTATTTTAAAGGGAAAAACAGTGATTAACGGTAAACTTAAAGATATTAAGCGTTCATTCGGTAAGAAAAGCGTCGTAATTCATGCTGATTTTAATCTGGATTTCTTAGAACAACATCCATTGGTATTAAAATATCATCCAACAACTGAAGGTGCCCAGTTGCACATTGCAGATGAAGCAAATGCAAGTGCTTTACAACAAGAATTGGTGCAAAAAGGCTTTGTCCGTCGTTTTGCCTTAGAAGAACCGTCTTTACACGACATTTTCTTAGAAACGGTAGGTGAGCATTTTGAATAAATTCTGGCTAATTACCAAACATACCTATTTATCAAAAATTAAAAGTAAAGGTTTTTTGATCACAACAGCAATTCTGATGTTACTTACAGCTGTCGGTGCAAATGTTGATAATATTATTTCTTTTTTCAATAATAAAAGCACGGAAATTGGAATTGTAGCAGATGCTGAAATAACGACACAAATGCAAGAAAACTTAAAGATGGCAGATAGTGATATTCACTTAAAAACTTATTCTAATGAAGAAGCTGCTACAACAGCGATCAAAGATGAAGAAGTTACTGGTTATCTACTTGTTGAAACAACAAACCAAATACCAAATGGCATTTTTAAAACAACAGCAATTAGTAATGAGCGAGTGATTTTAGAATTAGAATCTGCCTTGCAGCAAGTCAAAATTTTTCAATCTGCTCAAGAAATGAATTTAAGTGCTGCTGAATTAGATCAAATCTTTGCACCTGTTTCACTTGAAAGCATTGCAATTACTGTTGGTGAGAATGGCAAAGTAGTTCTTGATACAGGCGCAAAATCAGAAGAAGAATTGGCACAAGCACGCGGATTAGTCTATATCTTGCTATTTCTGATTTATATTTTTGTGCTAATGTATGCAAGCATAATCGCAACAGAAGTAGCAGCTGAAAAAACTTCTCGGGTCATGGAAATTTTGATATCCAGTGTGCCACCCGTTCAACAAATGTTTGGTAAAATTATCGGTGTTTTCTTATTAAGCTTGACTCAAATCATTGCTTTATTTGCAGTTGGTTATCCCATAATCAAGCAAACAACAAATACGGAGTATAGCTTTTTAAACTTTAATCATGTTCCAATATCGACATTCATTTACGCAGTTGTCTTTTTCTTACTTGGCTATTTTCTCTATGCAACAATTGCTGCACTTCTAGGCTCATTAGTTAGTCGAACTGAAGATGTAAGTCAGACATTACAACCAATGATGTTTTTAGTGATAATCGGTTTTATCATTGCAATGAGTGGTTTAGCTACACCAACAGCAGGCTTTATTACAGCAACTTCCTATATTCCGTTTTTTACACCAATGATTATGTTTTTACGTGTAAGCATGTTGGAGATCCCAACTTGGGAAATTGCCATCAGTATAATCATTATGCTGGCAACAATCGTCAGCATCGCAATATTTGGCGCCAAAGTTTATCGTGGCGGTGTTCTAATGTATGGTAAGGCAAGTTTCTTTAAAAATATTACTCAAGCATTACAATTGACAAAGAAAAAATAATATTAATGATCAAAAAGGATACAAAAACGAACTGTTTGCTTAGAATTAAGCTTACAGTTCTTTTTTATAACTTTTATTATCCTCCTTATCACTTCCATAAAAAGCTGTAACGACCCAGAACACCGTAGTAAGCTCGGCATATTATATATGAGAATATTAATAGAGGTGAAATAAATGTCATTACCACAATTCCCAAAAGATCCTTCAGATCTGACTAGGGAAGATGTTATCAATCAAATATTATCTTCTATTGCTATGGAAGAATTAGGGCTTAGTCATATTATTAACGCTGAAGGAGAAAAACTGCAATATGTTTTAGGAACATTACCTGGTGTTAGTGGCCCTGAAGCCACTATTGATGACATATTAAATGTTAATAATAGTGTGAAATGCCTATTAGAAACGGCTTCACGCAGTCAGTTATTTCTAAAAGATAAAATGAATAAAGCCTTATCTGCATCTGTTATGCAAGGGCCTACCGGGCCTACTGGGCCTGCTGGTGGACCAATGGGGCCTACGGGACCTACTGGCGCTGATGGGACAATGGGACCTACTGGGCCTACTGGCGCTGATGGGACAATGGGACCTACCGGGTCTACTGGCGCTGATGGGACAATGGGACCTACCGGGCCTACTGGCGCTGATGGGACAATGGGACCTACTGGGCCTACTGGCGCTGATGGGACAATGG
>Ga0131853_10000942_pt1 | contig 52629 bp, 48 predicted proteins | sample TergutLab28metaG_FD_92764 | JGI IMG/M metagenome (GOLD analysis project Ga0131853, IMG submission 92764) | Labiotermes labralis P1 segment gut microbial communities from Petit-Saut dam, French Guiana - Lab288 P1 (version 2) (version 2) | ecosystem: Host-associated > Arthropoda: Insects >...
ATGATCCCGGCGGTGCACGCGAGGCGGCGGGCTTGGCTTGCGGTGATGGTGTCCCCGTCCAGGCCGAGGCCGGCGGTGGCCAGCTCGTCACGCAGCTGGTCCAGGCTCATGGTGACGAAGACGGTGGTGGCGTCCCCGCCGTGGTGGGGCAGGGTGGCGGGGTCGAGGCGTTCGAGCAGGTCGCGTAGGGCGTCGGCCAGCAGTTTGGGTAGGGCAGTCGTTTCCCATCGGCCTCGTAGGCGGTCCTGCGGGGTTGCGCGAAGGATTCCAGACACGTGCGGAGCCGGTGGGCGGTCGCGTCGGGGACCAGTGCCTCGATCCGGGTCATCCCGTCGCCGCGGGGCCGCATCCAGAGCCGGGCTCGTTTGTCCGCGGACTTCTCGGCGGCGGCGAGCAGGGCGGCGTCGGCGGCGGTGCCGTCCTCGGCGCCGACCAGGGCCAGCAGTCGTTTGCCGAGGATGCGCAGCCCGCCGGGGTCCAGCCTCTTGGCCTCGGTGATCATCAGGGCCTCGGCGTCGGCGGCCTGGTCGGTGGTCATCATCGGTGCGGCCGCATCGAGCGCGGTGATGATGACCCGGGCCTGGTCGAGCGTCACCTTCCCGGCCGCGAGGGCTTCGGCGACCTGCGGCCACCCCTCGACCGCGACCGCGAGCCGGGTGACCGCACGCGCGGTGCGCCCCTCGACCGGCAGGGTCGAGGCCAGCCACGCCCCGATGTCGCGGGCACCAGTCGCCGCCGCGGCGTCCCCGCAGGTGGCCAGCACCCGCAGCTCGAGCTCCTCGAGTTGGGCCTTGGCCGCGGCCAGCTCACCCAGCAGCTCGCCCTTGACCTCGACCGGCAGGAAGATCGGCTGCACCGTGCGGACCTCGGCCAGCGCCGTACGCACCACCGCGATCGCCTGGAGCAGCGGGTGCACCACCGGCACGCCGGCGCCGTCGGCGTCACCGGGGCCGTCGGCGTCGTCGCCGGGGCCCGGTGCGGATGCGGGAGTGGAGGTCATGCCCGCAACGCTAGATCGAACATACGACCGAAAATAGGGCCGAAAGACAATCTGTGGACAACGGCACTCGCGCGTATCGGTACGGCTCGCCTCCGCGATCCACCCGGCAAACTCCTCGCAGTGCGCGTAGGGCAGGCGGGCCCGGCATCGAGGCCGCGGCCGGTCGCCGGCGGCGAATTTGTTTACTGCCCGTCTGCTCCGGGGATTCAGGAATCGACCGACGACGGCCCGTGACCTGGAGGAGAGAAGCTTGCGCCCGATCGCCTTGCGCCCTTCCCGCAACCACTTCCACGCGCGCTCGACCGGGATGCGCGCCACCACGAAGCACTTCCACGCCTGGAACGTCGCTGCGACCGAGAGCGACGAGTTCGGCTCGGTACGGCTCTACGAATGCACCTGCGGCGCGGCCCGTTATGACGCCTGCGCCTAGGACCACCTCGACGCCTGCGGCTACGGGAGAGCCGCGCGGCGTTATCACCCGTAAGGGTGATCCCAGGGGGCTGGACAGCCACCCCCGGGTAGTAACTTTCGAGTCCGGCCGTGATGCCGGCGATCTGACGGGGATGCATACAGACATGACGACGATGACCAACGCGACGCTTCACGAGGACCTGCCGCGCGAGGTGCGCAGGCAGCGGACGACGGAGCTGTTCGATGAGGCTGCGCAGTCTTCGGGGCGTGAGCGGGAGCAGATCATCGAGGAGATCATCCTGGCCAATACGGGTGTCGCGCGCACGATTGCGCAGCGGTATTCGGGCCGTGGGATCGCGTTGGCCGATCTGGAGCAGGTGGCGTACTTGGCGCTCGTGCGGGCCGCGCACAAGTTCGATGGGGACAAGGCGGAGGACTTCTTGGTCTTCGCGGTACCGACGATCCGCGGGGAGATCAAGCGGTGGTTCCGCGATCACGGGTGGACGGTGCGTCCGCCGCGGCGGCTGCAGGAGCTGCAGTCGGCGGTGTTGCGGGCGCGTGAAGAGGATGACGACAACGCCTCGATCGCGGCCAAGCTCGGTGTAGAGGAGCGGGCGGTCGAGGAGGCGCTGGCGGTGCGGGGTTGCTTCGCGCCCTCGTCGTTGGATGCGCCGGTGGATGGTGCTGGTGAGGGCTCCTCGTTGGGGGAGCTGTTGCCGGGTCATGACGGTGGCATGGCGGCGTGTGAGGACCGGTTGGTCCTGGCCCAAGCGCTGGCCTCGCTGACGCCGCGGGAGCAGTTGGTCGTGCGGCTGCGGTTCGTGGAGGACCGGACCCAGGCCGAGATCGGTGAGGTCGTCGGCGTGACCCAGATGCAGGTCAGCCGGATCCTGTCGAAGGTGCTGCGCACCCTGCGCGAGCAGCTCTCGGACGCGGGCATCGTCGCCGCCTGACCAGTCCGCCGCGACTGCATTTCGCGGCTTGAACGGCTGTTCCAGATTTCGCGAGGCCCTTCCCCACACCGCTGCCGGCGAACCAAAGGTTCGTTGGCATCGAAGTGGGGAAGGGCCCCTCGAAATCTGGAACAGCCGTTCAAGCCGCCACGTGCTGTCTCGGGTGTTCGTCTGATGGCCGCCTCGAGTCCATGTCGCGTCGTCGGATGGGGCCGAGCGGGTTCGTAGCCTCGCGCGCGTGGTCGTCCGGGTGCCCATCCTTCTCGCGCTGGTGGCGTGCGCGCTCTTCAGCCTCGCGGCGTACCTGCAGCAGCGCACCGGGGCCTCGAAGCCCGGCCGCTCGGGTGGCGTCGCCGGCGTCGGCACGCTGATGGCGCACCTCGTGCGCTCGCCTCGGTGGGCGGCGGGGGCCGTCATCAACCTCCTCGGATTCCTCACCCAGGCGGTGGCCCTGGAGCGTGGCTCGGTCACGTTGGTGCAGCCGCTGATGCCGACCCAGCTGCTCTTCGCCGTCGCGTTCGCCGCCTGGGCCGCCAGGACCTGGCCGACGGTCGCCGACTGGATATCGAGCGCCGCCATCTGTGTGGGCGTCGCCCTGGTGCTGGCCTCGGAGTCGGGCCGTGCGGTCGATCCGGAGGCGGCGCCGGGGCGGGTCGTGGTCCTCGCCGTCGTCGCCGCCGTCCTGATCGTGCTGCTGCTGCGGCTCGCCCACGGCAGGCAGCCGCGATGGGCGGCAGCCATCACCGCCTGTGCCGCCGGGTGCAGCTTCGCCACCACGGCGGTCCTGCTGAAGCTGGTGGCCGACGAGGCCGCTCGGGGTGGGGTCGGCGCGATCGTCGCGACGCCGGCGTTCTATGGCCTGATCGCCACCTGTGTGATCGGCACGGTGCTCTCCCAGGCTGCCTTCGCCGCGGGTCCGCTGCCGTGGGCGGTGGCGGCGATGACGATCGTGAACCCTGTTCTCGGCTACACGGCCGGTGTGCTGGCCTTCCACGCCCCGGCCCCGAACGTGGCGCTCGTCGCCGTCGCGGGCCTGCTCATGGCCGGTGGCGTCATCGGACTGGTCCGGTCGAGGTCGGCCCACGGCTGGGCCCCGGCCGCCGACGGCGGTCTCGTGCCCGCGGTCGCCATGCGCCCGCGTCGCTCCGGTCAGCTGTCACCGTCCGCGCACCCTCAGCGTCGAGCGGCTGCCCGCGAGAAGCAGTACGCCGAGTGAGCGGCGCGCAGGTGGACCACTCCCTCGATCGGTCCGAGGACCGATCGAGCGACCGGCCTCCGCGCGGCTCCGTCGGCGGCGTCCTGAGCGGCTTCATGGGCCTGGGCCTGCTCGGCAGCGTGATGGTGCTGCTCGGTGGCCTGGTCGTCGCGACACTGCCGGCCTCGAGCGGCCTGCTCCAGCACCAGCTCCTGGTCGGCCTGCGCGCGAGCGCCGCCTACCGGGCGGCCGGTCTCGGCGTCGTCCTGATCGGGCTGGGGCTGCTCGCCCACGCCTGGCTGGCCCTCTGCCGGCAGGCGTGCTCGGCGGAGAGCCTCCCGCTGGTGCACCGCGCCGCGGCCCTGTGGTCGGCACCGCTGCTGGTCGCGCCGCCGCTCTTCTCCCGCGACGGCTGGTCCTATGCCGCGCAGGGCGTGATGGCCGCGCTCGGCTACTCGCCGTACCAGCACGGCCCGGCGGTGCTCAGCGGCCCGATCCTGCAGGCCGTCGACCCGATCTGGCGGCACACCGCGACGCCGTACGGGCCGTTGCCGCTGTGGTGGGGCGACCTGCTCGCGCACGGCACCGAGAACCCGGCCCTCCTGGTCGTCGGGCACCGCATCCTCGCCCTCTGTGGCCTCGTGCTGCTGGCGTGGGCGATGCCTCGGCTGGCCGCGTGGACCGGGGTGGCCCCAGCACGCGCCACCGCGCTCGTGATCGCCAGCCCACTGGTGCTGGCCAACGGAGTGGCCGGGCTTCACAACGACCTCCTGATGGCCGGCCTGATGGCGGCCGCGCTCGCCCTCGCCGCTGAATCCTGGCTGGGTGCTGCCTGCGTCTGCGGGTTGGCCGCCGCGGTGAAGCTTCCGGGTGGCCTGGTCGCTGCTGGGATCGTGCTGGTCTCCCTGCCCATGGGCGCGACGCTCGCCGAGCGTGGGCGGCGCCTGGCGAGCGTGGCCGCGATCTCGCTCGCGACCCTCTTCGGCATCGGCGCCGTCAGCGGCCTCGGCAGCGGCTGGATCCACGCGCTCGGCGTGCCGGGCACGGTCATGACCGCACTCTCGGCCACGAGCGTCGTGGGCGAGGGCCTCGACCGCGTCGCCACCGTGATGCAGTGGAACGTCGACACGGACTTCTTCCTGCACTCGATGCGTGCGCTCGGCTCCGCGGCGACAGTCGTCGTCACGGCGTACGTCGCGATGCGCGGGCGCACCGGCTCACGCCCGCTGGCGCTGCGGCAGGTCGGGCTGGTGGTCGGTCTGGCAGCGGTGCTCGCGCCGAGTGTGCACCTGTGGTACTTCCTGTGGCCGCTGCCGTTCGTCGCCGCACTGCCGATGCGGCCGCGCCGCGCGCGTGTCCTTGTCGCGGCGCTCATCGTCGGCGGTCTGATCGCGCCGCTCGACGGGAGCTGGCACGGGATGTATCTCGTCTTCGTGGGCGGGATCGGCCTGATCGTGCTGATCCTCGCCGCCCTCGCACTGACCCGGCCCCGACCCGGTCAGCGCGAGGCCATGTTCGAGACCGGTTAGCGCTGCTCCAGCTTCGTTCTGTTGGCAAAGAGGATGACCTGGCTGATGCCCCTCGGGCGCGTGTAGAACACGGAGAGGTACAGCAGGATCGGCGACCCGCCGGCAGCAGGGGTCTCGCGGAACATCCGCGTGACGCGATCACTGGTGAAGACGTCCCGCGGAGACGACGCGTTCGACATCCGCCACGAGTCCTTGTACTTGCGGTAGGGCATCCAGTCCATCCTGGGAAGAGGCCCGTCGGGAAACAGATCGACCATCCGGATGAAGTCCTCACCAGGGCCATGCTCGAGGACCCCCATCTCGGGATCGAGGGCGTTGACGTAGATCGCGGATCCGCCGCCGAGCTCTCGGTGCGGCATGGCGAACAGGTCGGCGGTGTGACTGACCTCGATGTCTGCGGCCGCGTTGAACGCCCGCTCGGCGGCGGCGTGCTCCTCGCTGCCGGAGACGAGCCCGAGGTCGGTCGCGTACGCCTCCAGGTGGCGGGCGACCCAGTCGGTCCGGTCCTCGCCCACCTGCGGCATCCGGGTCCAGACCTCCGGGTCGTAGTCGATCTCGAGGACGCCGAGGCTGGGGTCGCGGAGGGCGAAGCTGGTATCGCGCAGTTCACGCCGGGCGTCGGAGGGCATGACTCGGGGCTTGCGGCGGAACATCAGCGCTCACCTGCCAGTACGCCCTCGCCGGCGTACGACCACGTCCAGGTGCTCATGATCGCGTCGAACAGATCCACCACGACGGCGGTCTGGGGTGAGTACGGATCGCCGTCGCCCACGCAGCTGAACGCGACGATGACCCACCGGTCCGGATCGTCCGGCCGTGGGGCGGTGTAGGTGACGCGGCGGGTGGCGACGTCGACCTCGGGTGTGTCGGGCCCGGGCGCGATGACCGACTCCGACCTGGCGAACCGGGTGCCGTCGAGCTCCACGGCATGGCCGCCGGGCCCGGCGAGGGCGTCGACGACCGCCCACGTCTCGCTGCGGTCGTTGGAGAGGGGCGGGGAGTAGACCTCGCTGATCACGAACGAGGCACCGATCAGCAGCCCGTGCATGTCGGCTTCTGGGAAGAACAGGTCGGTGCCGCCGGCTCGGCGTGCCGACTCCGCCTGCGCGAGCAGGCGCGTCTCCAGCTGCCGGCGCAGCGGGCCCAGCTGGTCGGGCGGGATCGCGCCTTCGGCCGCGGCGGTACGCCGGCGGACGAGCTCGCGCACCACCGCGTCGAGGCCTTCCGCCAGGGGGAGCCGGATCCACGGAGCCGGCAGGATGACTCGATATCCCATGATCTTCATGTCATTTCCTTGATCTCGATGCACTGGGTGAGGTGGATCAGGTCGTCCAGCCCGGAGGCGGTCGCGGCCAGGGTGAATCCGGCGCACGCGAGGAGGAGGCTGGGGCCGTCGTCGGCCAGCCGGCGGTGGAGCCGCACCACCGCGCGCACTCCGTCGTCGACGTACAGGCGGGTGGCACGCCGGATCGAGGGATCGCCCTCGACGACCTCGGTCCGCGGGCCGTGGTCGTACCACGCGAAGCCGTGACCGAACTCCGCGAGCGGATCGGCCGCACCGGCGGCGAGCACGTCGAGGCGCGCCACGAGCGGTGCGTCGGCAAGCGCGCGCAGCCGGAGGAGGCGGAACGGCGAGCCGAGCTCGGCGGTCGCGAAGCTCGTCAGCACGCTGTGCAGGTACGTCGACTCCGCGGAGCCGGCCGCGACGCCGAAGTCCTCTGCCACCGCCTCGAGCGTGGTCTCGATCCACTCCGTCGCCGTCTCGTGTGCCAAGGGGCCGACGAGCCAGATCGCGGGATCGGGCCTGATGCTGAGGGTGTAGCCGATCTCGTCGGTCGTCTCAGGCATCGGGCTCACCCCCGCCCGGGAGCTGGCCCAGGGGTACGTGTGGGACGGGTGTGCGCACCAGCATCGCCGCCATGCAGACCGCACCGATCACCACGATGAAGATGCCGTAGTTGTTCAGGCCGGTGAGCGTTCCGAGGGCGGCCAGCCAGCCCGCGAAGCGGTGATCGCCGCGAGAGGTCTTCGTCAGCTGTCCGCGGTGACGTCGGGCGTGGAAGCTGACGACCATCGTGATCGAGCCGGCTACGAAGACCCAGGGGAAGACCCAGTCCACGACGAAGACACCCCACCGGGGCACGCCGAACAGCGCGCCCAACAGGGGTATCACCTGTGCGCGTGCGCCGATCAGCCACACGAGCCAGATCGCGGTCACTAGCCGCGGCAACGCCGTCTGCATGTAGAGCGCGCTCTTAGGGCGCGGAGATCGCCTGGACAGTGTGCGACTCCTTCGGAGCCAGCGGCGGCCGGGCCCGGGTGGGTGTGCAGGTGCTTCGAGGTGCGGCTGGGTGGTCTCAGGCATCCGGCTCACCCTCGACCGGTTGTTGGCCCAGGGGTACGTGTGGGACGGGGGTGGGCACGTAGATCGCCAGCAGGCAGACCGCGCCGATCGCTATGGTGAGGAGACCGTAGTTGTTGTGGCCAGTCAGAGTTCCGCCGGCGACCAGGGAGCCCGCGAACCGGTAGTCGCCGCGCGAAGTCTTCGTCAGCCAGCCGCGGTGACGTCGAGCGTGGAAGCTGAGGGCCATCGCCGCCGATGCGGCCACAAACATCCACGGGAAGACCCAGCCCGACACGAAGTCTCCCGATTGGGGCACGCCAAGTAACGCGCCCAACAGGCCGATCCCGGGCACGCCGACAATCCAGACCAGCCATGACGCGGTGAGCACCCGCGGGACCCTGGTCTGCATATAGAGCGCGCTCTTAGGGCGCGGAGATCGCCTGGACAGTGTGCGACTCCTTCGGAGCCATCGGCGGCCGGGCCGAGCCGGGTCTGCGGGTGCGTCGTGGGATGGGCGCGTCGTCTCAGGCATCCGGCTCACCCTCGACCGGGAGCTGGCCCAGGGGCACGTGCGGGACGGATGTGGGTACGAGGGTCGCCAGCCAGCATCCGATTCCGATGGCCAGGGTGAGGATGCCGTACTTGTCCAAGCCACGCAGCGTGCCGCCGGCGGCCATGACCGCCGCGAACCGGTGGTCGCCGCGCGAGGTCTTCGTCAGCCGGCCGCGGTGACGACGAGCGTGGAAGCTGACGGCCATCGTGATCGAGCCGGCTACGAAGACCCAGGGGAAGACCCAGTACAGAACGAAGTATCCCAACTCCGGCAGGCCGAGCAGCGCGCCCAATAGGGGGAACCCCGGCACCCCGATCAGCCACGCCAGGCAGGTCGTGATCACCATCCGTGGCAATGGCGTCTGCATGTAGAGCGCGCTCTTAGGGCGCGGAGATTGCCTGGACAGTGTGCGACTCCTTCCACTCGAGCCACGCCTTGTTGCCGCCCCAGTGCGGGTAGAAGCTGAGGATCTTCCCCTCGTAGAGGGTGGCGTCGTTCAGATACTTCGAGACCCAGTCGACAACGAGGGCGGTCTTCCATGTGACTGCGGAGGCGTCGAGGAGTCGTGATGCGGCCCCGAGCAGCTTGCCGGGGCCGAGTCGTTCGGCGGCGGCCTCGACCGCTTTGGCCAGGCCCGCGGTCTCCTTGTCGCCCCAGTGGAGCCGCTCGATGAAGCCCCTGAACCCGCCGGAGCCCTTGAACTCCGTGTTGAGGACCTCGGTGTAGCGGGACCGTCCTGAGGCCATCGACCTGATCGTGCGGGAGACCGGGTTGCTCTGCTTGGCCCAGACGACGATCTTGTTCAGGCCGCGCGCGTCGGCCAGGGCCGTACGTGCGCCACTGGACACGTTCTCGAACGCCGCGACGCCCTCCCTGGCGGCGAGCAGCCCCTTCGCGCCGGAGGTCAGGAGCTTTCCGGTGCCGAAGGTCGCGAGCGCGAACGCGTCCAGTCCGACGTCAACCCATGAGCTGTCGCCGTTCGCCGCTAGCGCCGTGTGCACCGCCAGAGCGCCGACCGTCAGCACAGCTGCGAGGCCCAGACCCCCGGTGCCGAAGACGATCACTGCGATCACGATCCCGGTCGCGACCCAGGTCAGGACGTCGGCGATCTGGGCGAGGATCTTCTTGTGGTCGTGGACGAACTCACGCAGTCGATCGAGGCCGTGATTCTTCAACGAGTCGTCGCTCGCCGCGCGGATCTGTCGGGCCACGCCGGCGCCGACCTGATCGACCTGCTCGCGTAGGTTCCGCATCCGGTGCGTGAGCGTCGAGAGGTTGTCGTTGGCCTCCTGGAGGCGCGAGTCACGCAGGGCGTCGTCGGCGACCGCGACGGCGTCGGTGGGATCGACGGGTGTCGTCGGCGGCTGGTTGGCCACAGCGGTCGCATGGTGCTCGCCGGCCTCACTCAGCAGCGCTCGCGACTGCCTCTGGGCTGCCGAGAGCTCCGGGGCCCATCTGGCCAGCTGGGTCGCGACGGTGTTGAACCGGCCCTCGGCCCGCTCCAGGAGATCGGCCGTCTCGCCGACCGAGCCCTGGAGTGCCGGGGCGTACTGACCGACGAGCTGGTTCTCCGATCCGATCTGCCGCAGGCGGTCGGCCTGCTCCCGGACGGCCTTAGCCAGGTCGAGGTAGTGCTGCACCGCGGCGTCGACCTCGTACGGATCGGTCGGCCACGGATCGCCGCCCTGTCCGAGGAGGCCCCAGTCATCGCCGTACGTCATCTGGTTTCACCGCGGCTGCAGGTGCTTGCCTCGGTCGTCGTCTCAGTGCGGGCGATGTTCGTCACGGTGCCTCCTTCGGGGCGGGGAGGCTCGACCGTGGGCCGGTGCGCGCAACCGTTCGAGGCAGGGAGGTGCGGGGGCGATGAACCTCAGGTGAACGTCGAATGTCAGGTGAATGGCCGGTACGGTCATTTCACGCAGAAAGCCGCCGCTCAGCGGCGGATCCGCATGCGTACAGGCACAAGCCTGGGCTGACCTGGCACGCCCTCAGGCGTAGGCGAGCTCCCCGGCGTGCAGCGCCTGGTGCAGGTCGAGCATCGAGGAGATCGTGCGCGACCACGGGAACTGCTCGGCGCGAGCGCGAGCCGCCCGCCGGCGCAGCTCGGCCGGACGCTGCGCCACCCTGAGTACGGCGTCGGCGAGCGCCCCGGGCTCCGGGACGCCCCAGGCGCCCGAGGCGCGATCCACCAGTTCGCGGGCTCCTCCCCGGTCGGCCGTCACCACCGGCGTGCCGGAGGCCAGGGCCTCGAGCACCGCGAGGCCGAAGGTCTCCGACGGGCACACCGAGAGGGCGACGTCGGCGTCGGCGATCCGCGCCGCCAGCTCGACGCGGTCGTCGACGTGGCCGTGGAAGGTGACCGGACCGCCGCCGGCCATGGCCTCGAGCTCGGCCCGGTACGGGCCGGCGCCGTACACGTCGAGCGCCACGGCGACGCCGCGTCGATGCAGCTCGAGGGCAGCGGCGACGGCCAGGTGCGGCGACTTCTCCCGCGAGAGCCGGCCTACGTGGACCAGCCGCAGCGGGCCGTCGGCGCGCGGCGCCGACGAGGGGCGGAACAGGTCGAGGTCGACGCCGAGTGGGACCCGCACCGTCGGGCAGCCTGCGGCGTCGGCCAGCTGCTGGAACTCCCGCTGTGCGAAGCCCGAGGTGACGACCACGGCGTCGAAGCTGCGCACCAGGATCCGGTTGAGCAACGCCACCGAGACCTTCGTCGTCGCCTCGCGCTGGGTGAAGTTGAGCATGTACTCGTCGAGTCGCTCGTGGCTGAAGAGCGCCGAGCCGATGCCCTTCGACCGCGCCCACCAGGAGACGGCGGGCAGGGTGAACTTGTCGCTGACCTCCAGCGACGTCGGCGCGAAGCGCGTCAGGATCTCGGCCAGGCGCCACGGCTCGACGATCAGCCGGTACGGGCCGCCGACGCGCGGCGCGCGCACCTGGACGACATCGCCGTACTCGCACTCGAGGCGACGGTCGACCGGTCCGGGGATGATCAGCAGCCGCTGATGCCCGGACTCGACGTATCCCCTGGCGAGGGCGTCGAGAGCAGTCTTCATGCCACCGGACTCGGGACCGACGAAGTTGGCCAGTTGGGCGATGCGCACCCCGGGAGGCTGTCGGGCGGCGATGAACGGCGGGGGAAAGCGACACGGCCGTGACATGGATTGTCGGCGGATTGGCGCGGGCTTGGCCGAGAACGAGACCGGCCCTTCCGGGGCGCGCCGGGCCGCCGTACCGTGCTCGGGTGAGGGAGCAGCTGGGGTGGTTCGACCATGCCTTCGGAGTCGTCGACCGCGCGAGCGCCGACGCCATCGGGGGATCGAAGCTCCTGCGGGAGCTCTGTCTTGTGACGGTCCGCAACGCCTCGGCGGGCGCGGGGTCGCAGGGTCGCTACCTGCAGCTGCCGTCGTCGTACCTGAGGTTCCTCGCGCCCGGTGACGAGCCCGGCCTCGGTCAGGGCGCCAGCGGCGTGCGGATCTCCTCCCGTACGCCGGAGGCCCTCCGCGAGCTCGACGCGGTCGTCGGGACGTCGTCGCCGCCGGACCGGCGGGTGCTGTCGGTCTCGGCGACGGCCGCGGGGGAGGGCGAACGCGCCGCCCGCGACGCCGCGTACGCCGGATGGCTGAGCGATCGCGGCCGGGGCGAGGGCGACGGGCTGCGGCTGCTCGACGTCGCGACGATCGAGATCTGCGCCCCGGCGCAGGAGATCGCCCCGGGCGTCCGGCTGCTCGAGGCCGCCGGGTTCGCCGTCGCCGCGGACGGTGGCACCGTGACCGCGTACGACGGTGTGGTCACACTCGAGCTGCGTGCCTCGGAGTCCCACGGGCTGCGCCGGATCGTCTTCCCGCTCTCGCAGGCGCCCGGTCAGGAGCGGGCGGAGCAGCTCGGCTCCTCACTGCTCCTGCTGGGCCCGGCGGCCACCGCGGTGTGGGAGATCCCGGCCGTCTGAGGTCTGGCTCAGAGCGGGCCGTCGGGGTGGATCGACCGCGTCTCGGCCCGGCGTCCGCGCCGACGGATCCACTCGCCGGGGTGAATGGGCGGGAGGACCTTCGCAGCCGACAGGGCGGCGTACATGACGGTGTTGATGGCCACGAAGGTCATCAGCACGGCGAAGGGCTCGCTGGCCAGGATCGCGTGCGGCAGCAGATGGCGGCCCAGGATCAGGACGGTCATCGGGTCGCCTCCGCCATGCGCTCGTGCCCGACGTGCTTCCAGGCCGCCTGCCGGCCCAGGCTGATGTCGACGATGCCCTTGACGTAGACGGCGTCCAGGAAGAAGTCGAAGAAGAGTTCGGGAAAGATCAGCACGGCGAGGCCGCGGGCCGCCCAACCGCCCTTCCAGACCGTGACGACGCGCTCGGCGACGAAGATGCCGCCCAGCCCGAGCCAGAACGGGAACCAGATCATGTCGTTGCTGGCGGCCAACATGATGAAGAAGAGCACGAAGTACGACGCCAGGGCGATCACGCCGTACCCGATGCCGAGCTGCTGGGCCCAGTAGCGCAGCGTTTGGGGCCTGATGCCGTAGGCGCCGAGGTTCTCCAGGGCGCCACGCTGCCAGCGCAGCCGCTGGTTCCACAGCGTGCGCCAGCCCGGCATCAGCTCGGTGACCACCGAGCATTCCTGCGGCGAGATGATGAGCGCGCCGAGCGACTTCAACGCGATGGTCAGCTCGTTGTCCTCGGTCAGCGCGGCCGTGTCGTAGACCCTGCCGGGCGTGCCGGGGATACGGGTGCCGCGGCTGGCGGCCACCGTCTGGAGCGCGCGCGGGCGGAAGATCGAGGCGGTCCCGGTGAGCACGAAGACGCGCCCGCGCCGCCGCCGGATCTCGCGGCTGTAGCGCAGGTACTCGTTGCGCTGGAACTGGCCGATCACACCGTGCCCTGCCTCGCCGTGGAAGAGCCCCCCGACGGCCATCAGCGCGCGGTCGTCGGTGAGCCGGCGTACGGCGGCCTCGAGGAAGCCGTCATCCAGGATGGTGTCGGCATCCATCACCATCACGGTGTCGTTCTCGCCCTGGCCGGGCAGCAGGTCGGCCAGGGCCTGGTTGAGCGCGCCACCCTTCTTGTGGGTGTTGCCAGCGGTCTCGAAGACCTCGGCGCCGTGGGCGCGAGCGACCTGGGCCGTGTCGTCGGTGCAGTTGTCCGCGACCACGATCACCCGATGCGGCGCGTGCGACTGGGCGAAGAGCGAATGCAGCGTCGCCGGCAGGTTGGCGGCTTCGTTGTGCGCTGGCACCAGCACCGTCACGGTGACCGGTCCGTGGAAGACACCGCGCGTCGCCGCCATCACGATCTTCGGGGACAGCGGGGTCTCGCCCGCGTTCTCGGAGCGCCGGTACCGGTTGGCGATGCGGCGCTCGACGACGGCCACCAGGGCGGCCATGAAGAGCGCCACCGCGACCGCCAGCAGCAGCACCCGCATCGACGGCGCCTGGCTGTCGTAGAAGAAGTGCCACACACCGAACAGCACCCCGCGGTGGGTCACCGGATGCGCCGGCGCGCCGCGAGCCACCGCCAGCCACAGCAGCAGTGCCGCCAGCCCCGTCATTGCGAGCACGACCAAGCCGATCGCGCGCTGGAAGCCCTTCAAGCTCGTCCCCTTGCGAATCCCCATGTCTGCCGGGATCGGCCCGTCTGCTCGACCCCGCGGGACCATGGTCCCGGTCTGGACCGGATCCTCGCAGGAGGTTGCGTCGAGTTTTACTTTGGGGTGCCTGAGTGACGGCTCACGAAGCAGCCACTCATCCCTTACGGGACAGGAGATCGTGGCGTTGCTCGGCGCTGAGCGTCTCGAGTTCCAGGGCGACCGACGCAGGGTAGCCCACCACCTCGGGGGCGGCCGCAAGCGGCACGGCGGTGTGCACCACCGGGGCGCCGGCGATGCCGCCCGCCCCTTCGTCGTAGAGGTGGACGAGCGAGATGGCCTGATGGCCGTCGACCCCGCTGTAGTAGCGGTCGGGTGCGGCCAGGTCGATGGTGTAGCAGCTGGCGGAGGCGACCGAGACGGGGATCCCCGCGAACGTGGTGGAGACCGAGTAGTGCAGGTGCCCGGCGAGGATGGCGCGGACGTCGGTGCCGGCGACCACCTCGGCCAGGCGCTCCTGGCCGAAGAGCTCGATCGCCACCGACGCCGGGTCCAGCGGCATCGGCACCGGCGGATGGTGCATGGCCAGCACGGTCCCGTGTGCGGCCGGCGTGGCGAGCACGTCGCCCAGCCAGGCGAGCTGCTCGTCGTCGAGTACGCCGTGGTGCCAGCCCGGCACCGTCGTGTCGAGCACGACCAGCCGTAGTCCGGCCAGGTCGTGGATCCGGTCGTGCGGCGCCTCCGACGGCGCTCCGAACAGACCGGTCGAGAAGGCCAGGCGCTCGTCGTGGTTGCCCATCACCCAGATGACCTCGGCGTGCATGGCGGCGGCCGCGGGCTCGATCAGCTCGCGCAGCCGCGCGTACGCCGCGGGCTCGCCCAGATCGGTCAGGTCGCCGGTGATGACGATCGCCTCGGGCGGCGTGGCCAGATTGGTCAGCCGGTCGAGCGCCAGTACCAGCCCCGCCTCCGGGTCGACCTTGCCGAACTGGCGTTGGTCGCGCGCCAGGAGATGGGTGTCGGACAGGTGCGCGACGGTGTGGCGGGGGGCAGGGTACTGACCGGAGTGCACCGGGTCACTGTAGGTCCGCCGCCGCCGTACGGCGCCCTCTGTGCGAGGTAAAAACCGCGCGTGTCCGAACGCGGCCACCCCATACCGGAGAGCGTCTCCGGTGATACGTTGCAGAGGGAGCCCCGGGGGTGCGAGCGAAGGGTGACGGTATGCGGATGGCAGGCAGCACGATCCTGGTGACCGGCGCGTCTGCGGGCATCGGTGCGGCGACGGCGGTCGCGCTGGGGGCCGCCGGGGCGAAGGTGCTCGTGCACGGTCGCGACGCCGACCGCACCGCGGAGATCGCGGCCGCGTGCGCCGGGACGGCACTCCTCGCAGATCTGGCCGAGCCGGCCGAGATCGCCCGGCTCGCGGCGCAAGCCCAGGAGCACGGCCCACTCGATGCCGTCGTGCTCAACGCCGGCCGGGGGCACAGTGGACCCTTCGTCGCGATGACGGACGCCGAGATCGACGACCTGCTCGCACTCGACCTCGCGGGCGTCGTACGGCTGGCGCGGCGGGTGCTGCCCGGCATGCTCGAGCGTGGACGCGGCCGGCTCTGCTTCGTCTCCAGTATCGCGGGCCGCACGGGAGTGGCCGGCGAGGCCGTGTACGCCGCGGCCAAGGCAGGCGTGGACGCGTTCGCCGAGAGCCTGCGTCTCGAGCTCGCGGGCTCCGGGGTCGGCGTCAGCGTCGTCGTACCGGGGGTGGTCGAGACCGGATTCTTCGCCGCGCGCGGCCGGCCCTATGACCGCCGTACGCCGAAGCCGGTGGTTGCCTCCGAGGTCGCGGCCGCCATCGTCACGGCGATCGGGCGCGAGCGCGACGAGGTCTTCGTGCCGCGATGGCTCGGTGTCGCGCCGGCGGTGCGCGCGGTGGCGCCGGGGCCGTTCCGGGCGCTGTCGCGACGGTTCGGAGAGTCGGTGCGCTCATGACCCGCGCGGAGCTGGTCCTGCTGCTTGCGCTGCTGGCGGCCTTCGGCTTCGCGCTCTCGGCGTTCCTGCAGCAGCGTGCGAGCAGGCACCTGGCCGGGCGCCCGGCTCAGGACTTGGCGCGCCGGGGCCTGCCGGGCGCGTTGCGGCTGCTCGCGCGGCTCGTGCGCAGCGCGGAGTGGTTCTTCGGGTGGTTCGTCAACCTGCTCGCCTTCTTCGTGCAGGCCGCCGCGCTGCAACTCGGCTCGGTGGTCGCCGTACAACCGCTGATGACCACGCAGGTGCTCTTCGCGATGCAGCTCTCCTCGTGGGACGCGCGCCGCTGGCCGAGCTGGGTCGACTGGCTCTCCGGGCTGGCGATCTGCGGCGGCGTGGCGTTGCTGATGACCGTCGACGGGGCTGCGCCGTTGACCGGCACCGCGGACAGGCACATGGCCCTGCTCGTCACCGGGGTCGCCTCGGGAACGGTCGCCGTCCTGGTGATCGCCAGCCGGTTCCGGCCCACGCCGGCGCTGGCCGCGATCCTCCTGGCCTGCGCTGCGGGTGTCTGCTTCGCGCTGACCGCCATGTTCATCAAGCTCACCGCCGCCGACCTGCTCGACCGCGGGGTGATCGCGACCGCCCGCGACTGGGTCGGCTACGCCCTGGCCGGCAGCACCGGCGTCGGCCTCGCGCTCGGGCAGCTCTCGCACGCCGCCGGCCCACTGCCTTGGTCGGTCTCGGCGATGAACATCGTCAACCCGCTGGCGAGCTACGTGATGGGCATGCTCGCCTTCGACGCCAGATTGCCGACCTCGCCCGGGGCGCTCGCGGGCCTGGCGGGCGCGGGCGCGCTCCTCGTGCTCGGGGTGGTCGGCCTGGTCCATTCGCCCTCGCTGGCCGCGTGGAACCCGACCGACGCACGGATCGAGGTGCACGGTGCCTGAGGTGCCCGAGGTGCCCGAGGTGCCCGAGGTGCCTGAGCAGCCCCAGCCACGGCCGATCGCGGTGTGGCGCCAGATCGTCCTGGGGCTGGTCCTCTTCGCGTGCTATCTGCTCGTCGACTCGATGCATGGGGCCGCGCGGCGAGCCGCGGCGGACCGGAACGGTCTGGCCATCCAACGCCTTCAGCAGCGTCTGCACCTCAACCTCGAGCACCCGATGAACCGTTGGCTCAGCCACCACCACGCGCTGGCCGTCATCGCCGACTACGAGTACGCCTACACCTACATCGTCACCGCCGTCGTCACGTTGGTCTATCTCCTCTGGCGACACCCGGAGGTCTACCGCCGAGCGCGTACGTCGTTCGTCATCACCACCCTCGGCGGCGTCGCCACCTTCTGGCTGCTCCCGACCACGCCGCCCCGGATGCTGCCGGGCAATACGTACGTCGACACGGTCAGCCTTGGCCACACCTGGGGGTCGTGGGGCTCGCCGATGGTCACCGGCGCCAACCAGCTGGCGGCCATGCCGTCGCTGCACATGGCCTGGGCGCTGTGGGTGAGCGTGGCACTCCTGTGGGCAGGGGTCCCGCGGTGGGTGCAGGGCCTCGGCGTGCTGCACGTGCTGGTCACGCTCGCCGTCATCCTCGGCACGGCCAACCACTACCTGCTCGACGCCGTCGCCGCCGCCGTACTCGTGCTCGTGGCCGATCGGATCGCGCTGCTGATCCATCCTCGGGACGCGGGCTCCATCGTGCCGACCGCCGACGCCTTCTTCCTCCACGTCGAGGACCGCGGCGACCCGCAGATCGTCGGTGGCCTGGTCTTCTTCCGCGGCTCCGCCTCGGGCCATCCGACCCGCGAGGAGGTGGCCGATCTGGTCGCCGGCGAGCTGGGCGATCTGCCCCGGTTCACCCAGCGGATCGAGCAACCGGGCCGCTGGCGTCGTCCCCGCTGGGTGGCCGCGCCGCCCCTGGACTGGGAGTGGCATGTCAGCGACCAGGTGGTCGCCGATCGGGGCGGCGTCCACGCGGGGGTTGCGGAGATCGTCTCGACCCCGTTCCCCCGAGATCGGCCGCTGTGGCGGATCACGATGTTCACGATGGCCGACACCGGCGAGCGGGCGTTCCTGCTGCTGATGCACCACGCCATCGCCGACGGCATCGGCACGGTGCTGCAGGCGCTGCGGCTGCTGCGTCCCCGGGTGGAGCTGCCGACGCCGCCGGGTGGACCGGGCGCGCTGCGCATCGGCGTGGCCACGGCCGTCGGGTTGGCTCAGCTGGCCACGGACGGAGAGCGTCCGGTGACGCTCGGCGAGACGAGTGGGCGGCGGGCCTTCGCGACCACCGGGCTTCCGATGCCGCTGGTCAAGCAGGCCGCCGGCGAGGTTCGCGTCACCGACCTGGTGCTGGCGCTCACCGCCGGCGCGATCGCCGACGTACACCCCGAGCTCGTCGACCGAACCGCCGGGCGCCTGCGGGTCGCCGTGCCCCTGATGGTCCGCGAGCCGGGCGCCGCGGCCGAGGGGAACGCGACCGCGGCCGTGATGGTGGACGTGCCGCTGGCCGCACGCTCGACCGCGGACCTGGCGGCCGAGATCGCCACCCGTACGGCGCCCTTGCGGCGCCCCACCCGCGCACTCGCGTCGCGCTGGGTGATGGCCCATCTCCTGCGGGTCTTCCCCGAGCCGATGGTGGGCTGGTTCGCGCGGACGGTCTACGGCGGCGCGTTCTTCAACGGGATCGTGTCCAACATGCCGGGGCCGGTCGCGCAGCTCTCGATGGCCGGCATGGAGATGGCCGAGACCTACCCCGTCCTGCCGCTCGCCCCCGGAGCACCGTTCGTCCTCGGGGGCCTGAGCTTCACCGGCGTACTCGGCCTCGGACTGGCCACCGATCCCGCCATCGTCGATGCCGACGCCGTCACCGCCGCGATGACCCGCCGGCTCGACGAGTGCCTGCGCGGACCCCGCGCCGAGACGTCACCTCGTGACACGCGAGACGTCACTCCGTGACACGCGAGACGTCACCTCGTGACACGCGAGACGTCACCTCGTGACACGCGAGACGTCACTCCGTGACACGCGAGACGTCACCTTATGACACGCGAGACGTCACTCCGTGACACGCGAGAGGTCGCCTTATGACACGCGAGATGTCACGAACTGACCTTTCGCCTGTCAGGAAGTGACTTCTCGCCTGTCAGCGAGTGACTTCTCGACCGTCAGGAAGTGACTTCTCGCGTGTCACGGGGTGACGTCTCGGCCGTCCTCACCAGAGCAGCGCCAGGGTCAGTCGTGCCCGCTCGCGCGGGTCGTCCAGGGCGTCGCCGAAGAGCTCGCGCAGCCGGCCCAGGCGATAGCTCACGGTCTGCGGGTGCACGTGCAGATCCTGGGCGACCGCGGCCCGGTCGCCCTGGAGGCGCAGCCACGAGGTGAGCGTCTCCAACAGGCGCACCCGGGCGCGCTTCGGCAGTTCGTCGAGCGGGGCGAGCACCTGTTCGCGCAGGAACAGCAGCAGCCGGGCATCCCGGTGCACGATGAGCGTGTCGAGGTGGTCGTCGACGAAGACCGGGTCGCCGGTGAGTACGCCGGAGGAGACCAGCGCGACCGCCGTACGACACAGGTCGACGGTGCGTGCCAGCGATTCGATGGCGACCGTCGGGCCCACGATCGCGTCGGCCCCCGCGAGTGCCCGGGCCAGCGGCGTACGGCGCGGGCCGCTGGGGTCGTCGACGATCGCGCTCGGCAGCTCACCCTGCGGGACGTGCAGCGCCAGCGGATCGAGTCGCGAGAGCCCGTCGGCGGAGCCGGTGAAGACGACGAGCGCCGCCCGCGTGGGCAGCGACCAGCGAGCACGGTCGGCCGCCGCGCGGATCATCGTCGGGCTCGCCCGCTCGGAGAGCAGGATCTCGGCGAGCTCGGCGCGGTAGCGGTCGCGAGCCCGCGCGTCATCGCCCTGCGCCAGCACGTAGCCCGTGGTCGAGGACTGCGAGAGCTGGTTGACGAAGTCGAAGACCGACTCCGCCAGGACGGCGATCACCTCGGGGGAGAGCGGCAGGTTCTGCGCCGTCCGGGCGACGTGCCGCCACGCGACGCGTGCCCCCACCTGGTACGCCGTCAGCAGCCGCGTCAGGTCGTAGCCCTGCTGCCACTGTTGGCGTCCGACCTGCTCGAAGACCAATTGCAGGGTCTGGTCGGAGGACGGCGGCTCCGCCGTCGGGTTGGTGGCCTGGCCGACGAGCCGGTGGACGAAGAGTTCCGCCGCCCCGTCGAGTACGCCGTCGATGTCGGCCTCGAGGAATGCCGCATAGTCCGGCCACTGCTCCGCGAGCTCGCCACGGACGTCGCCGAGGATCTCGGGCAGCCGGGCGACGAGACGCGCCTCCAGCTCGCCTGTCTCGGTGGCTGACATGCGGCCCCTCACCTTCTCGGGCGGCGCCCGGCTCGCTCCCGACGAATTTAGCGTGAAATGATAAGAAGATGGAGGGAAGTGACGACGGCGTGGCCGAGAAAGTCATCGCGGAGATGCGGTTTGATAGAGACATGGCTGCTGTGGAACCGACCGTCTCCTGGCAGCACCGGGAGGGCGGGGAGAACTTCCCGGTAGCGCTGCGGGTCCTGCCGCGCCGTCACCGGGAACATCTGCACGCGGTCTACGGCTACGCACGCATGGTCGACGAGATCGGTGACAGTCTCGACGGCGACCGCGTCGCGGCGCTGGTCACGCTGCGCAGCGAGGTGGAGGCGATCTGGTCCGCACCCGCGCAGCCGGTCGACGGTCCGATCCTGACCCGGCTGGCGGCCACGGTGCGCGACTGCGACCTGCCCGCTGACCCCTTCCTCGACCTGATCGAGGCGAACATGGTCGACCAGCAGGTCAGCCGCTACGAGACCACCGAGGATCTCGCGGGCTACTGCCGGCTCTCCGCCGACCCCGTCGGCCGGATCGTGCTCGGCCTCTTCGACGCCTCGACCCCGGAACGCATCGCGCTCAGCGACCAGGTCTGTACGGCGCTGCAGCTCCTCGAGCACCTCCAGGACGTCGCCGAGGACCGCCGCGCCGGTCGGATCTATCTGCCACAACTCCTCCTGAGCGAGTACGGCGTGCGCGAGTCCGACCTCGACGCGGCCACGGCCACCCCCGCGCTCCGACGGCTCGTGCTGGCCGAGACCGATCGCGCCGAGCAGCTGCTGCGATCCGGCTCGCCGCTGGTCGGGCGGCTGCGTGGCTGGGCCCGGCTCGCGGTGGCAGGGTTCGTGGCAGGCGGCCTCGCGGCGGCCGACGGCCTGCGACGTACCGGCGGCGACGTGTTGGCCCAGCAGGCCACCACGAGCAAGGCCGACACGGCGCGCCACGCACTCGTGCTCGTCGTCAGGGGCCGCGCATGAGCCGCCATTCCGGATCGGCGCCGTCATCCACGCCGTCATCCACGCCGTCATCCACGCTGGCCGAGGCCTACGCGGAGTGCGAGCGGATCACTCGCACCGAGGCGGGCAACTTCTACTACGGCATCAGGCTGCTGCCCGAGCCGAAGCGCACGGCGCTGTGCGCGGTCTATGCATTGGCCCGCCGCGTCGACGACATCGGCGACGGCGACCTGCCGCTCGAGACCAAGCTGAAGGACCTCGCCGGCGTACGTGCGGACCTCGAGCGGCTGGGGGAGAGCACCGACCCGGTGCTGGTCGCGCTGGCCGACGCCGCCGATCGCTACCCGATGCCGCTGGGCGCCTTCGGCGAGCTGATCGACGGCGTCGAGACCGACCTCGCCGACGCGGTGCGCATCGCCGACTTCGACGAGCTGGTCGTCTACTGCCGCCGGGTGGCGGGCGCCATCGGCCGGCTCTGCCTGTCGATCTTCGGCCACGACGGTGCCGACGTCCGCGCCCCCACCTTCGCCGACCAGCTCGGCATCGCCCTGCAGCAGACCAACATCCTGCGCGACGTGCGCGAGGACCTCGGCAACGGGCGCATCTACCTACCGCAGAGCGAGCTCGCCGAGTGGGGCATCGAGCTGCGCACCGACGCCGCCGGTGACCTCGACGACCCCGACGGCCGCCTGGCGGCGTACCTGCGGTTCGCGGCCGCGCGCGCCGAGGACTGGTATGCCCTCGGCCTCCGCCTCACTCCGCATCTCGACCACCGCAGCCGGGCATGCTGTACGGCGATGGCCGGGATCTACCGGCACCTCAACCGCACCATCGCGGCCGACCCGGTGCAGGTCTACGACAAGCGGCTGCGACTCGCGGGCCTGACGAAGGCGCGGGTCGCCCTGACGGCGCTGAGCGGGTGGCAGCGATGAGCGCGCCGGGTTCGGTCGCGGTCGTCGGCGGCGGCCTCGCCGGGATCACCGCCGCCCTCGAGCTGGCCGACGCCGGCCACGAGGTGACGCTGCACGAGTCCAAGCCCCGGCTCGGCGGTCTGACCCACTCCTTCAGCCGCGACCTCGACGGCGAACGGCTCTGGGTCGACAACGGCCAGCACGTCTTCCTGCGCTGCTGCACCTCCTACCTGCGGCTCCTGGACCGGCTGGGCGTCAGCGACAAGGTGGAGCTGCAGCCGCGGCTCGACGTACTGGTGCGCAGCGCGGCGCACGACGGCGTCGGCCGGCTGCGACGCAACGGCTTGCCGGCGCCCCTGCACCTGGCGCCGGCCCTGGCGACGTACCGCTGGCTGAGCCCGATCGAGCGCGCCCGGATCGTGCCCGCGGCCCTGGCACTGGGGCGCGTGGACCGCGACTCGGCCGCGACCGACGAGCAGAGCTTCGGGGCCTGGCTGACGGCCCACGGCCAGAGCCCGCGGGCCGTCGAGGCCGTCTGGGACCTCATCGGCATCGCGACACTCAACGCACCCGCCGGCCGCGCCTCGCTCGCACTGGCCGCCACCGTCTTCCAGCTCGGGCTGCTCTCCGACCCCGGCGCCGCGGACATCGGCCAGTCCCGGGTGCCATTGCAGGAGCTCCACGGCGATGCCGGGATGCGCGCACTCCAGGCGGCCGGCGTCGACGTACGGGTGGGCAGCAGGGTGAGCGACCTCGACGAGCTCGGCCAGGACGCGGTCGTCCTCGCCACCCCGGCCGACCAGGCGGCTCGGCTGGCGCCGCACCTGGTCGACGGATCGGACGCCGAGGCGCTCGGCAGCGCCCCCATCCTCAACCTCCACCTCGTCTACGAGGACACCGTGCTCGCCGAGCCCTTCGTCGCGGCCGTCGACAGCCCGCTGCAGTGGCTCTTCGACCGGACGGAGCACAGCGGCCTGAGCCGCGGACAGTACGTCGCGGTGTCGCTCTCCGCCGCCGAGGAGTACGTCGACCTGCCGGTCGCCACGCTGCGCGAGCGCTTCCTGCCACACGTCGAGGCGCTCCTGCCGGCCGCGCGCGGGGCGCGCCTGCGCGACTTCTTCGTCACCCGCGAGCGGCACGCCACCTTCCGGCCCGCTCCGGGGTCGGCCCGGCTGCGCCCGGGGCTGCGCACCCGGGACCCGCGGGTGGTGCTCGCAGGAGCCTGGACGGCCACCGGCTGGCCCGCGACCATGGAGGGCGCCGTACGCAGCGGCGAGGCCGCGGCCGCGGCACTCCTCGGCTCCCCACTCGTGACCGACCACCGAAGTGACCACCGCAGAGACAGGGAGGTGCCGGCGTGAACACCGCCGTGCAGGCACTCAGTGACGCCCGCAAGCTCGTCGAGCCGGAGCTGCGCTCGGCCGTGGGGCGGCTCGACCCGCACCTGGCCCTGGTGGCGTCGTACCACTTCGGGTGGTGCGACCGGGACGGCAACGCGACCGAGGCGAACGCCGGCAAGGCGCTGCGCCCCGGTCTGACGGTGATCGTCGCCGAAGGGCTCGCGGGCGACGCGAAGCCGGCGGTCGCCGGGGCGGTCGCGGTCGAGCTGATCCACAACTTCTCGCTCGTCCACGACGACCTCATCGACCGCGACCGCGAGCGGCGTCACCGGGAGACGGTGTGGTCGGTCTGGGACGACACCACCGCGATCCTGGTCGGTGACGCGATGGCGTCGCTGGCCCACGAGGTGCTGGCCGACTCCGGCTCGCCGTACGCCGATCGCGCCTCGCTCGCCCTCGCCGCCGCCACCCGGGACGTGATCCGCGGCCAGGCACAGGACGTCCTCTTCGAGCAGCGCGGCGACGTCACCCTCGCCGAGTGCCTCCAGATGGCGGCGGACAAGACCGGCGCGCTCCTGGCCGTCAGCGCCTCCCTCGGCGCGGTGCTGGTCGGGGCCCGCGATGCCGAGGCGGCATGCCACGAGTTCGGTGCCGAGCTGGGCGTGGCCTTCCAGCTCGTCGACGACCTGCTCGGCGTCTGGGGCCACCCGGACGTCACCGGCAAGCCGGTCTTCGCCGACCTCGCCGCGGGCAAGAAGACCATGCCCGTCACCTGGGCGATCGAGCACGGCGGCCACGTCGGCGCCCAGCTCGCGGAGTGGTTCGCGGCGCGCGACCCCCGCGCGCCCGCCGCCGCGGAGGACCTCCAGTACGCCGCGGACCTGCTCGAGAAGGCCGGCGCGCGCGACTGGGCGAGCGCCGAGGCCGACAGACGCGTCGCCGCCGCGCTCGCAGCGCTGGCGCCGATCCCACTGCACGAGGGCGCCCGAGGGACGCTCACAGACCTGGCTGACTTCGTCGTGAGGAGGTCGCTGTGACCATCGAAGCCGAGAGGCCCGACCTGACGTCCGTCCCCACTCCCGCCGACGCGGGGCCGCCGGTGACGTCCACGCCGGCAGAGGAGGCCCTGTGGCGGGCGACGACGCACCTGCGTTCGCTGCAGCACGACGACGGTCACTGGAAGGGCGATCTCGCGACCAACGTGACCATGGACGCCGAGGACATCCTGATGCGCCACTTCCTCGGCATCTCGACGCCGGAGCAGATCGAGCAGTCGGCACGTTGGATCCGCAGGCAGCAGCAGACCGACGGGTCGTGGAGCGACTTCCCCGGCGGGCCGGGCGCGCTGTCGACCACGATCGAGGCCTGGGTCGCGCTGCGCTACGCCGGCGACTCGGCCGACGCGCCACACATGGCACGTGCCGCTACCTGGGTCAAGGCCCACGGCGGTGTCGAGAAGGCACGCGTGTTCACCCACATCTGGCTGTCGATGATCGGCCTGTGGAGCTGGGAGGACACCCCGACGCTGCCGCCGGAGATCATGTACCTGCCGTCGTGGTTCCCCCTGAATATCTACGACTGGGCGTGCTGGGCGCGGCAGACGATCGTGGCTCTCTCGATCGTCAGCACCAAGCGTCCGGTCAAGAAGGTCTGGTTCGGCATCGAGGAGCTGCGGGCCGGCGGTCCGAAGGAGCGCTTCGACCCGCTGTGGACGCTGGCCGGCGCCTTCCAGCGCCTCGATCTCGGCCTCCGGCTCTACGGCCAGGTGCCGGTCTCACTCAATCCCGTACGCCGGATGGCGATGCGCCAGGCGACCGAGTGGATCCTGGCCCGCCAGGAGGCTGACGGCGGCTGGGGCGGCATCCAACCGCCGCTGGTCTACTCGATCATCGCGCTGCGGCTGATGGGCTACTCCGTCGATCACCCGGCGGTGAGGGCCGCGCTGGCCGCGGTCGACTCCTTCACGATCAGCGAGCAGACCCCCGAGGGCCCGGTGCGCTGGATCGAGGCGTGCCAGTCCCCGGTCTGGGACACCGGGCTCTCGCTTGCCGCGCTGGTCGAGGCCGGCGTACCCGGTGACGACCCGGCGGTGCTGAAGGCCGCCGACTGGCTGCTGGAGGAGCAGATCACGGCCGACGGGGACTGGAAGGTACGCCGCCCGCACCTGTCGAGCGGCGGCTGGGCGTTCGAGTATCACAACGAGGTCTATCCCGACACCGACGACACTGCCGAGATGGTCCTGGCGCTGCGGCAGGTCAAGCATCCCGACCTCGGCCGGCTCTGCACCGCCCTGGACCGGGCGATCGCCTGGACCAGGGGCATGCAGTCGAAGGACGGCGGCTGGGGTGCCTTCGACGTCGACAACGTCCAGCGGCTCACCGAGGTCATCCCGTTCTGCGACTTCGGCGAGGTCATCGACCCGCCCTCGGCGGATGTGACCGCGCACGTGGTCGAGATGCTGGCGGTGGAGGGGCTCGCCGACTCCGCCGAGTGCCGCCGCGGCGTCGACTGGCTGATCGAGCACCAGGAGACCGACGGCTCGTGGTTCGGTCGCTGGGGCGCCAACCACGTCTACGGCACCGGTGCCGTCGTCCCGGCCCTGGTCGAGGCCGGCCTGCCGACGGACCACGTCTCGATCCGGCGCGCCGTCCGCTGGCTGCAGGAGTGCCAGAACGCCGACGGCGGCTGGGGCGAGGACCTGCGCTCCTACGTCGAGCCCGGCTGGGTCGGTCGCGGCGACTCGACACCGTCGCAGACCGCGTGGGCGCTGCTCGCGCTGATCGCCGCCGGCGAGGTCGGCTCGCCGAGCGTGGAGCGCGGGATCGCCCATCTGGTCGAGACCCAGCGCCCCGACGGCGGCTGGGACGAGGACCGCTTCACGGGCACCGGATTCCCGGGTGACTTCTACATCGGCTACAAGATGTACCGGCTCGTCTTCCCGATCTGGGCGCTGGGCCGCTACGTCCGAGTGGTGGGGGCGCTGGAGCACACGGCACCCGTCCTGCAGCCCGCGCAGCCGGAGCCGTCCGTGCTGCATCCCGGCTCCGTCGACGGTCTGGAGGCCGGATGAGAGCAGCCGTCGTCACGCCGCTGCGGGCCGAGTACGCCGCACTGGCCGCCGGTCTCCCGGCCGGCGCGCCGAGGCCGCTGCGTACCGGTCGCTCCCGCGGCTTCCCGCCCGGGTGGCCCCGCGTCGGGCCGGTGGTGGTGGCCGGCGTCGCCGGCGCGCTGAGCGAGGACGTGCATCCCGGCGACATGGTGGTCGCCACGGCGGTCGGCCGTGAGGGCGCGCTCGTGCCGTGCCCGGCCGCCCCGCTGATGGCCGGCGCACTGCGCCGGGCTGGCATGAGGGTGCATCTCGGTCCCGTCGTCACCACGCCCGCGATCATCGACGACCCCGCCGAGCGCGCTCGCCTGCACGCGGCCACCGGCGCCCTGGCGGTCGACACCGAGACGGCGCTGCTGGCCGACGACCTGGGCAGCACCGACCACCTCGTCGTCGTACGGGCGATCGTGGACACGCCGTCGCAGCGGCTGCTGCGCCCAGGCACGCTCGTCCGAGGAGTCTCGGCGCTGGCGGCACTGCACCGGGCCGCTCCGGTCATCGACCGGTGGGCGGCCTGCGCCGCCGACCGGCGGGTGCGACTGGCCGCGCCCCGGAGCTTCTGCGCGGGGGTTGACCGTGCGATCGAGATCGTCGAGGCGAGCCTGGCGCGACTCGGCGGTCCGGTCTACGTGCGCCGCCAGATCGTGCACAACCGCCATGTCGTCGCCGAGCTCGCCGCCAAGGGCGCGGTCTTCGTCGAGGAGGTCGAGGAGGTGCCCGAGGGCGCCACGGTGGTGCTGGCCGCGCACGGCGTCGCGCCGAAGGTCCGCGCCGACGCGGCGGCCCGTCGGCTGAACGTCGTCGACGCGACCTGTCCGCTGGTCACGAAGGTGCACGCCGAGGTACGCCGCTTCGCTGCGCGCGACCACACCGTCTTCCTCATCGGCCACGATGACCATGAGGAGGTCGTCGGCACCTACGGCGAGGCTCCGGACGCGGTCGTGGTCGTCAACGACCCGGACGAGGCGCTCACGGTGCAGGCCCGGGACCCGGCGAAGGTCTCCTACGTCATGCAGACCACGCTGGCGGTCGACGAGGCGGAGAAGACCGCGACGATCCTGCGCGGGCGCTTCCCGGCGCTCGCCGCCCCGCGCAAGGACGACATCTGCTACGCCACCACCAACCGCCAACAGGCGGTGCGGGCCGTGGCCCGGGACAGCGAGCTGGTCCTGGTGCTGGGCTCGCGCAACTCCTCCAACAGCCTGCGGCTCGCCGAGGTGGCGCGAGGGGAGGGCGCTGCGGCGTACCTCGTCGACGATCTCTCCGAGGTCGAGCTGGCCTGGCTCGACGGCGTCACCAGCATCGGCGTCACGGCGGGTGCCTCGGCGCCGCCGCGGCTCGTCGACGAGCTGGTCGCGGGTCTGGCCGGGCTGGGTCCGGTCGACGTCAGCGAGACCGAGGTCGTCTCGGAGAACGTGCGTTTCACCCTGCCCCGCGAGGTTCAGGGACCCAACCAAGGCCGTGTGCCCGGAGAGGTGATGTGAGCATGTCCATGCCGTTGCACCAGTCGATGAAGATCGGCGGCTATCTCCTCAAGCAGAAGCTCGCGGGGCGCAAGAAGTTCCCGCTCCTCGTGGAGCTCGAGCCGCTCTTCGCGTGCAACCTCAAGTGCGCGGGTTGCGGCAAGATCCAGGAGCCCGCGAACCTGCTCAAGCAGCGGATGCCGGTCGAGCGCGCCGTCTCCGCGGTGGTCGACTCCGGCGCGCCGATGGTCTCGATCGCGGGCGGGGAGCCGTTGATGCACCCGCAGATCGACGAGATCACCCGCCAGCTGCTCGCGAAGGGCAAGATGGTCTTCCTCTGCACCAACGCGGTCTTGCTGCCCAAGCACATCCACAAGTTCAAGCCGCACCGGAACTTCTCCTGGATGGTGCACATCGACGGCCTGCGTGAGCGCCACGACGCCTCGGTGAGCAAGGACGGCGTCTTCGACCAGGCCGTCGAGGCGATCCGGATGGCGCAGGAGCGCGGGTTCCGGGTGATGACGAACACCACGTTCTTCGACACCGACACTCCGCAAGACGTCATCGACGTGCTCGACTACCTCAACGACGAGCTCCAGGTCGACAACATGCAGATCTCGCCCGGCTTCGCCTACGAGAAGGCGCCCGACCAGGAGCACTGGCTCGGGGTGGAGCAGACCCGCGAGCTGTTCAAGAAGGCCTTCGGCGACGGCCGGCGCAAGAAGTGGCGGCTCAACCACAGCCCGCTCTTCCTCGACTTCCTCGGGGGCAAGGTGGACTTCGAGTGCACGGCGTGGGGCATCCCGTCGTACTCGCTCAAGGGGTGGCAGAAGCCCTGCTACCTGATGGCCGACGGGTACGTCGAGACCTATGACGAGCTCGTCGAGACCACCGACTGGGACTCCTACGGTCGCGGCAAGGACCCGCGCTGCGCCAACTGCATGGCGCACTGCGGGTACGAGCCGACCGCGGTGCTTGCCACGATGGGGTCGCTGCGGGAATCGATCCGCGCGGCGGTCTCCGTCTGACGCCGAATCGGGGGTTGTGGCCCGCCGAGTCGGGGGTTGTGGCCGGCCGAGTCGGGGGTTGTGGCCCGCCGAAACCGGGGTTTTCGCGTGGTTACAACCCCTGTTTCGGCGTCTAGGTTGGTGCCATGAGCAACACGGAGGTCCGTCCGGACGAAGTGGTGTGCGACGGGACGGCAGCTCGGACCTTGCGGATCCTGGCGCCGCGTGACGTGCCCCTGGGCGGCCCGCGCGCCATGCCTGTACGCCGCACGCTGCCCTCGCGGGAGCGGTCGCTGATCGGGGCGTGGTGTTTCGTCGATCACTACGGCCCCGACGACGTCGGGGCGACGGGCGGCATGGTGGTCGCCCCGCACCCGCATACCGGCCTGCAGACGGTCTCGTGGCTCTTCACCGGGGAGATCGAGCACCGCGACAGCATCGGCTCGGTCGCCACCGTGCGGCCCGGCGAGGTCAATCTCATGACCGGCGGGCGAGGGATCAGCCACTCCGAGAACTCGGCGCCCGGCCACCGGATCCTGCACGGCGCGCAGCTCTGGGTCGCACTCCCCGAGCCGGCCCGAAACGCCGCTCCGGCCTTCGCCCACCACCGGCCCGAGCCGGTCGTCGGCCACGGCTGGCGGGCCCGCGTCTTCCTCGGCTCGCTGCTGGGATCGACCTCGCCGGTGGAGACCTTCACCCCGCTGCTGGGCGCCGAGCTGCTGCTTGAGCCAGGTACGTCGCTGACCATGCCCGTCGATGCGTCGTACGAGCACGGCGTCCTGGTCGACGCCGGCGGTGTCGCCGTCGCGGGCGACTCCGGCGACTCGGGCGACGCGGGCGACCGGACGCTGGTGGCCAAGGACCACCTCGCCTACCTGCCGCCCGGCTGCACCTCGCTGACCCTGGAGTCCGGCGGCGATGGAGCGCGGGTGCTGTTGCTCGGCGGCCCGCCGTTCGGGGAACAGATCATCATGTGGTGGAACTTCGTCGGTCGCACCCACGACGAGATCGTCGGCTACCGCGACGAGTGGCAGGCCCAGGTCCGCGCCGGCACGGACGACGTTGTCGGCGACGCGGCGCAGATGGCCGATGGACGGTTCGGCATCGTGGTCGGCAACCACCAGCGTCCGATCCCGGCGCCGCCGCTGCCGAATGGTCAGCTCCGCCCCCGCGGCTGAGGCACCCGACGCACCCCCGACTCGGCGGGCCACAACCCCCGATTCGGCGGGCCACATTCCCCGGCTCGGCGGGCCGCGATCCCCGATTCGGCGGGCCGCGATCCCCGATTCGGCGGGCCGCGATCCCCGACTCGGCGGGCCGCGACCCCCGTCTCGGCGGGCCACATCCCCCGATTCGGCGGGCCTCAACCCCCGATTCGGCGTCAGGGGGAGTTCGTGGCGACCAGCGAGCCCAGCAGCGCGAGCGCCTCGGCCGTCGGCGAGGCCGGCTCGGCGTGGTACACGGCAAGCACCTGCCCGTCGGTGTTGCCGATGGTGAGCTTCTCGCGGCGCAGCTCCAGCTCCCCGACGTCCGGGTGCTGGATGCGCACGCTGCCGCCGCTGAAGGGCTGGACGTCGTGGCGCGCCCAGAGCTGCCGGAACCGCTCGCTGCCCAGCGACAACTCGCCCACCAGCTGCGCGACCACGGGGTCGTCGACCCGCGTGCCGAGCGAGGTGCGGAAGGCCGCGACCATGCCGACGACGATCCGTTCCCAATCCGGGAAGCATGCCTGCTCCGCGGGGTCGAGGAAGATCGAGCGCAGCCGGTTCGAGCCCACCGCGATCCCCGGGGTGAGGGCGGCGGCGAGCGGGTTCGCGGCCAGGACGTCGAACGTGCGGCTCTCGACGAACGCCGGCACGCCGATCACGTCGAGGAGCTGGCGGATGCCGATCGGCACCTGCTCGCGGCGTACTCGGGGTTGTCGGCGGCCGCCAGGGCGCGCGGCCGGCAGACTGAGCAGGTACGCCGTCGCGGTGGTGTCGAGACCGAAGACACGCGCCAGGGCCTCCAGCACCTGCGGTGACGGGTTGCGGTCACGGCCCTGCTCGAGGCGGAGGTAGTAGTCGGCGCTGATGCCGGCCAGGAGGGCGACCTCCTCGCGGCGTAGCCCGGGCGTGCGGCGTACTCCCGTGCTCGGCAGGCCGACGTCGGTCGGATCCACCTGGGCGCGGCGCGCCCGAAGGTAGTCACCGAGGATGTTGCCCGACCCGCTGCTCACCCGACTCAGCCTAGTTGCCGACGGAGACCCGATCCTGGTCCCGCCAACCCCAGGATCGATGGGGCACTCCTGCCGCAGGACCGAAGTGGGCACCATGGAGACATGACCACTACGACTCTTCCCGGCGGCACCTTCCGACTCGGTGACCGCGAGATCCCGCGCGTCGGGTACGGCGCGATGCAGCTGGCCGGCCCCGGCGTCTTCGGTCCGCCACGCGACCGCGACGCGGCGATCGCCGTACTGCGCGAGGCGGTCGAGCTGGGCATCCGACACATCGACACCGCCGACTTCTACGGGCCCTACGTCACCAACGAGATCATCCGCGAGGCGCTCACGCCGTACGACGAGGAGCTGGTGATCGTCACCAAGGTCGGTGCCCGCCGTGACGATCAAGGCGGCTGGCCGCATGCGCGGACCCCGGCCGAGCTGCGCCAGCAGGTGCACGAGAACCTCGAGCATCTCGGCCTCGACGCCATCGAGGTGGTCAACCTGCGCGTGGGCGGCTTCGACGCGCCCGAGCCGGGCTCGATTGCGGAGATGTTCTCCACCCTCGCCGAGCTCCAGAGCGACGGACTGATCCGCCACCTCGGCCTCTCGACGGTCAACGCCGAGCAGCTCGCCGAGGCGCAGCAGATCGCGCCGGTCGTCTGCGTGCAGAACTTCTACAACCTTGCCCACCGCGACGACGACGCACTGGTCGACCTGACCGCCGAGCAGGGGATCGCCTTCGTGCCGTACTTCCCGCTCGGGGGCTTCTCCCCGCTGCAGTCCGACACGCTCTCCAAGGTCGCGGCCGAGCTCGGTACGACGCCGCTCGCCGTCGCGCAGGCCTGGCTGCTGCAGCGCTCGCCCAACATCCTGCTGATCCCCGGTACCTCCTCGGTCGACCATCTACGCGAGAACGTCGAGGGCGCCGGCCTGCAGCTGCCCCAGGCGGCGCTGGCCCAGCTGGCCACCATCGGCGGCTGAGCGCGCGCGGCCCGCACCGACAACTCCGCCCCGACAACTCCGCCCCGGCAGGCCGCCGGGGCGGAGTTGTCGGTGGGTGCGGGCAGGATGTCGGCATGACCCAGATCCGCTGCTCGTGGGCCGCCACGCCCGGCCCGATGCAGGACTACCACGACACCGAGTGGGGCGTGCCACCGGCGGGCGGCGACATCGAGGCGGCCTACTACGAACGGATCACGCTGGAGGCGTTCCAGTCCGGCCTGTCATGGTCGACCATCCTGGCGAAGCGGGCGAACTTCCGCGCCGCGTTCGCCGGCTTCGACCCTGCGGCAGTCGCGGAGTTCGGGCCGGAGGACGAGGCCAGGCTGATGGCCGATGCCGGCATCGTCCGCAACCGGCTCAAGGTCGCCGCGGCGATCACCAATGCGCGGGCCACCGTCGCGCTGCGCGGGGCCGGTGGACTCGAGGCCTTCGTGCGCGGCCACGCGCCGACCGAGCCGCCGGCGCACACGTCGTCGACCTCGCCCGAGTCGATCGCGCTCTCCAAGGCGTTGAAGAAGCACGGCTTCGTCTTCGTCGGCCCGACGACGATGCATGCCGCGATGCAGGCGCTAGGCGTCTTCGACCCACATGCGCCGGAGTGCTTCCGCCGCGGGTGAGTCCCGGGTCCCCGCGGCTCATGCTCTCGCCGCAGCGCTTGCTGATCGTGCGTAAGAGTAAATGATAGTAGTATTATCCTTTACTCAAAGGGGGTGAGCGGCGTGGCGCACTGGGAGCTCGTTCAGGTCCCCGCGGACTTCACCGGCGTCACCCGCAAAGACCGCCAGGGTGGCAGCTACCGCCGGTACCATCCGGACTTCCTGGCCACCGCCACGCACCATCTGGATGCTGCCGTCGTCGAGTACGCAGCTGACGTCACGGCCGCGCTGGTGCGGCTCGGTGCGCGGTTGCGAACGGACCCGCTTCCCATCCTGTACTCCACGACCATCCGGTCCGAGTCGATCTCGTCGTCGTGGATCGAGGGCATCCGCGAGACCCCCCGGGCCGTCGCCCTGGCCCAGATCGCCGAACCGGACGCAGCGCACCTCTCCACCGCGGCCGCAGATCTCATCGTGCGAAACGTCGCGGTGATGAGGGATGCCATCGACGAGCTCGGCTCGGGAGCGTGGGAGCACGCCGCTATCCACCGCCTCCACCACGACCTGTTGCCCTGGCAGCGGGTCGGCTACCGCGAGGACCAGGTCTGGGTCGGTGGCACAACGAAGTTCAACGCGGAATACGCCGGTCCTCCAGGGCCGACGGTCCAGGCGTACGCGGACGATCTGCTGACCTATGCGAACACGTCCGGTGATCTGCCGGTCATCCAGGCCGCCATCATCCACGCACAGTTCGAGACCATCCACCCGTTCGAGGATGGGAATGGGCGCGTCGGGCGCGCTCTGGTGCACGGGATCTTGAAGCGGTCTGGTCTCGTCGACGGTGGGGTCATCCCGCTCTCGACCGCGTTCCGAGCCAGCGAACGCGGCTACATCGCGGCCCTCACGACCTACCGGTACGACGGGTCGACGCCGGCAACCCGCTCAGCGGCGCTCAACGCCTACCTGGAGCAGTTCCTGGCCTATCTCGAAGCGGCAACCGCTGTCGGGGACCGCTTCGTCGACGCGGCCATCGAGGTGCAGGCCCGGTGGCAGGCGGCCGTGGCAGGTGTCCGTGTCGACTCCGCCGTCCACCGCGCCATCGATCTGCTCGGCGAGTACCCGGTAGTCTCCGCGCGGTTCCTGGCCGAACGCCTCGGCGTCTCGAAGGTCTCCGCGCACAACGTGGCGAACAAGTTGGTCCAGGCTCGGATCCTCACCCCAGCGACCGGGAGGTATCGCAAGTCCGAGCTGTACCAAGCCGACGACATCTTGAATCTCGTGGCCTACGGGTCTGAGGCCGGTCCGAGAGGTCATGGCCTTCCGCAGGTGGGCCGCACAGACAGTGCGAAGTTCGACCTCGTCCAACGATGCGGCTACCAGACCGCCGCCGGGCCATGCGGCAACCGCGTGCCCGGGGCGGGGAGGCGATGCTGGCGCCATCGCCAGTAGGCGGGCCTCAACCCTGGCGCAGCGCAGCTGCCTGGGTCGCGAGCTCGGTCACGCGGGCCCAGTCGCCGTTGGCCAGCGCATCCTTCGGCGTGAGCCAGGAGCCACCGACGCAGCCGACGTTCGGCAACGCGAGGTAGCCGGGTGCCGAGGCCAGCGAGATGCCGCCGGTGGGGCAGAAGCGGGCGTCGGGGATGACGGTCGGCAGCCCACCGAGGTACGCCGCCCCGCCCGAGGGCTCGGCCGGGAAGAACTTCATCGCGGTGTGACCGGTCTCGAGCACCGCGAGGGCCTCCGAGACGGTGGCGGTGCCGGGCAGGAAGGGGAGCCCGGTCTCCGTCATCGCCGCGAGCAGCGTGGGCGTGGCGCCCGGCGAGACCAGGTACTGAGCACCGGCCTCGGCGGCCTGCTTGGCCCGAGCCGGTGTGGTGACGGTGCCGGCCCCGACGGTGATCTCAGGCACCTCGGCGGCGATCGCGCGGATGGCCTCGAGCCCGGCGTCGGTGCGCAGCGTCATCTCGATGACGCCGATGCCGCCGGCGACCAGCGCCCGGGCGAGCGGCACGGCCTGGTCGACGGAGTCGACCACGACCACCGGGATGACCGGAGCGAGGTCGAAGAGACGCTCGGAATCAGAGGACAGACTGGGCAACGCGGGACTCCTCAGCAGAGATCATCGGGAAGACGGAGGCACCAGTGTCGGCCGAACCGACGCTGGCGCGGAAGGCGGAGAAAAGCTCGCGGCCAGTACCGGCCCACTCCTCGCCGAGCGGAGCCCGGCCCTGGGAGGGGCGCCGGTCCAGCTCATCGATGGGCACGTGGAGCGTGAGCCGGCCGCTCACCGCGTCGACGGTGATGACGTCGCCATCGACGACGCGTGACAGGGGTCCACCCAACGCGGCCTCGGGGGTGACGTGGATCGCGGCGGGGACCTTGCCCGACGCGCCCGACATCCGGCCGTCAGTCACGATCGCGACCTTCTGGCCCCGGTCCTGGAGGACGCCGAGCGCGGGGGTGAGCTTGTGCAGCTCCGGCATGCCGTTGGCGGCCGGCCCCTGGTAGCGCAGCACTGCGATCAGGTCCCGGCCGTCGCATCGGCCCTCGGCGAAGGCGGCCAGGAAGTGCGCCTGGTCGTCGAAGACCATCGCCGGCGCCGTCACCACCTGGTGCTCCGGCTTGACCGCGGAGGTCTTGATGACCGCCGTACCGAGCTCGCCGTGGAGCACCCGAAGACCGCCGTCGGCCGAGAACGGCTCAGCGACGCTGCGCAGCACCTTCTCGTCGTACGAGCGCGCGGGGCCCTCGACCCAGACGAGGCCCGGCTGGCTCCCGGTGGCGCCGAGGCCGCCTTCCTCCAGGGACGCCAGCCGCGGCTCACGGGTGTAGGTCGCCAGGCCGCTGCCGAGCACGGTGCGGACGTCCTCGTGCATCAGGCCGTGCTCGAGCAGCGTGCGCACCATGTAGCCGATGCCGCCGGCGGCGTGGAAGTGGTTCACGTCGGCCTCGCCGTTGGGATAGATCCGGGCGAGCAGCGGCACGACCGCGGAGAGCTCGGAGAGGTCGTCCCAGGTCAGCGCGATGCCCACGGCGCGCGCCATCGCCACCAGGTGCAGCGTGTGGTTGGTGGAGCCCCCGGAGGCGAGCAGCGCGACGCACGCGTTGACGATCGTCTTCTCGTCGATGAGCTCTCCGATGCCGGGCGCGCCCTCCAGCGCCAGCCGGGTGGCCTGCGCCGCCGCGGCGCGGGTCAGCGCGTCGCGCACCTCGGTGCCCGGGTTGGCGAACGACGCGCCCGGAAGGTGCAGGCCCATCACCTCCATGAGCAGCTGGTTGGAGTTCGCCGTGCCGTAGAAGGTGCAGGTGCCCTCGGAGTGGTAGGAGGCGGCCTCCGCCTCGAGCAGCTCGTCGCGCCCGATCTTGCCCTCGGCGTGCAGCTGGCGGACCTTGGCCTTCTGCGAGTTCGGGATGCCCGACGCCATCGGGCCGGCCGGCACGAAGACCGTCGGCAGATGGCCGAACGAGAGCGCGCCGATCACGAGGCCGGGCACCATCTTGTCGCAGACCCCGAGCATCAGACTGGCGTCGAACATGTCGTGGGAGAGCGCGATCGCGGCCGACATGGCGATCACGTCGCGACTGAAGAGCGAGAGCTCCATGCCGGCGCGGCCCTGGGTGATGCCGTCGCACATGGCTGGCACGCCGCCGGCGACCTGGGCAAGCCCACCCGCTCGGATCACTGCCTGCTTGAGGATCGGCGGGTAGGCGGCGTACGGCGCGTGCGCGCTCAGCATGTCGTTGTACGACGTCACGATCGCCACGTTGGGCTTCACGAGCTGGCGCAGCTCGGCCTTGGCCTCACCGGCGGCCGCGAAGCCGTGCGCCAGGTTCGCGCAGCCGAGGCGGCCACGGGCCGGCCCCTCGGTCGCGGCGGCTCGGATGCGCGCCAGGTAGGCGGCGCGGGTGGGTGCGGAGCGCTCGGTCAGCCGCGCGGTGACGGCTGCGACGGTGGGGTCGATCGAGTTCATTCCAGGTACTCCTGCCAGGATCGGCCGTCGCGCTCGATGAGCGTGAAGGCGGCGGACGGTCCGGCCGAGCCGGCCGGGTAGGTCTTGGGAGGCAACTGGGTCTCGGCCCAGTGGCGGAGAATCGGCTCGCACCATGCCCATGCGGCCTCGACCTCGTCGCGGCGCATGAAGAGCGTCGGGATGCCGCGGACGACGTCCATCAAGAGGCGCTCGTAGGCGTCGGGGGAGCGGCTTGCGAAGGTGGTGGCGTAGGCCAGGTCCAGGGTCACCGGGCGGAGCCGGTAGCCGCCGGGGCCGGGCTCCTTGGCCGTCAGGTGCAGGTGCATGCCCTCGTCGGGGCTGACGGAGATGGTCAGCTTGTTGGGCTCGGTGCGGCCCTCTCGCTGGGGGAAGACGTCGATCGGCGGCGACTTGAAGACCACCACGATCTCGGAGACGCGCCGGTCGAGGCGCTTGCCGGTGCGCAGGTAGAACGGCACGCCCGCCCAGCGCCAGTTCTGCACCTCGGTCGCGAGCGCGACGAAGGTCTCCGTCAGCCCCTCGCCCGGGTCGATGCCGGCCGCGACCAGCTCCTCGTCGTACCCCGGCACCTGCGTGGCGTCGATCGTGCCCGCGCGGTACCGGCCGCGGACGGTGTCGGCCTCCACGCTCCTCGGGGTGAAGGGCCGCAGGGCCTGCAGGACCTTCAGCTTCTCGTCGCGGACATCCTCGGTGCCGACCTCGACCGGCGCCTCCATCGCGACCAGGCAGAGCAGTTGGAGAAGGTGGTTCTGCACCATGTCGCGCAATGCGCCGGAATGGTCGTAGTAGCCGGCGCGATTGCCTGCGCCGACCGTCTCCGAGACGGTGATCTGCACGTGGTCGATCCAGCGGTTCGACCACAAGGGCTCGAGGAACGTGTTGGCGAACCGGGTGACCAGGAGGTTCTGCACCGACTCCTTGCCGAGATAGTGGTCGATGCGGAAGATCTGCGACTCCTCGAAGACGGAGCCGACCACGTCGTTGACCGCCCGGGCCGAGACGAGGTCGTGGCCGATCGGCTTCTCCAGTACGACGCGGGCCGGCTCGGCCGTGAGGCCGCCGTCGTGCAGGTGACGACAGATCGGCTCGAAGAGACTCGGCGCGACCGCGAGGTAGAAGACCCGGACGGCGGTCTGGAAGTCGTCGCGGTCCTTCAGTACGCCGTGCAGGTGGTGCCATGCGCTGCTGTCGGTCACGTCGAGATCGACGTGATGGAGCCGGGCGAGCAGACGCTCGGTCGCGGTCTCGTCGAGGCGGTCGCCTGGCACGTGCTCCGTGAGTGCCTGTCGGACGAGGGTGCGGTAGGCCTCGTCGTCGAGCTCGGTGCGCGAGACGGCGATGATCCGGGTGTCGGCAGGCAGGCGCCCCTCGAGGTCGCAGTGGTACAGCGCCGGCAGCAGCTTGCGCAGCGCCAGGTCGCCGGTGCCGCCGAAGACGGTGAAGTCAAGGGCGTCAGGCAGCGCGTGGGTGACGTGGGGGACCGTCATATGACCAGCGTCCCATGGCGTATTGGCCAGAGACAAGCACTCTTTGGCTTTTTTGAGACGTAAGACTGGTCTTTACGTGGCGCTCAGGCTCGGCGCCTGTCGCTTGAGAGGTCGCACCGGACCTCCTACGGTGCGGACCGCTCGACCCGGAGCACGCACTGCGCACCCGAAGCGCCGAACTTGCCTTGGAACTCCCAATGAGCGGTCTGGCCCGCCGCGACGGTCTTGTCGACCTCGCCGAGCCCCAGCGCCGACCCTTCGCTGTCCACCGCCGAGACGTAGACCCGATAGCTCGCTTCCGCGCCGGTCGGATTGGTCAGAGTGCCGGCGGCGTTGGTGCTGCCGACGTGGCCGACACACGTGGCCACCTCCGCGTCCTTGCGGGCGCCCACGTAGTGGCTCGCCGTGCCGGGGGCGGTCTCGACGTCGTACGTCGGGCCCTTGGAGATCGGGGCCTTCGGATTCCTGGCGATGATGCCCCCCTTGGCCCCCTGCTCACCAGGGTCAGCGCTCGGGGAGCCCGGTGCCGCCGCGGGTTGGGCGACCGGGCTGTCCTCATGGCCCTTGGACCCGAGCACGCCGAACCGAAGGGCCACGACGGCCGCCAACATCACGGCGAGGATCCCGCCGACCACAAGGGTTCCCCGTCGTCGCTTCGGCCCCTTCGGCTTCCTGCGCTGTCGCGGCGGCCTGGTGCGGATCTGGCCTTCCATGGTTGACCTCCCTCGTCCCTGTCAGGACCTGCGTCGTGAGCGGAGCACCAGAGCGGCGCCGCCGACGACCAGGAGCAGCGCGATGGCCAACTCCGCGATCGAGACCGGCGAACCCGTGTTCGGGAGGAATCCGCCACCGTGCGGCGGTGCCGGCGGTGCGGGAGGCGCCGGCGGTACCGGAGGTGCCGGAGGCGTAGGCGAGGCCGGCGGCGTGGGCGAGGCCGGCGGCGTAGGCGAGGCCGGAGGCGTGGGGGACGCGGGCGGCGTGGGCGAGGCCGGCGGGGTGGGCGATGCGGGCGGCGTCGGGGAGGCCGGAGGCGACACCGGCGGCGGCGGAGTCACGATCACCTTGGCGCTCGCTGGCGGCGAGTCGACCGGCGGTCCGTTCGGAGGGACCCCGTTGGAGGTGGCTGTGTTGTCGATGGAGCCCGCGTTGACGTCGTCCTGAGTGGTCTTGTAGGTGGCGGTGCACTCGATCGAGTCGCCGGGTGCGAGCGTCACGGCGTTGCTCGCTGCCATCGAGCGCGGAGTACTGAACAACGGCATCGATTCCAGCCTGCTTTGCGGGCAAGTGATTGCGGAGAGCCCGGGGTGAGGGTCGTTGACCGTGACGTTCTTGAGGGTGACGTTGCCGGTGTTGGTGACGGTGAAGGTGTAGGTGACGACGTCGCCAGGCTTGGCCACGGTGGTGGGGTCGGCCTTCTTCTTCAGGTCGAGCTTGGGGTTCTGGTCGGCCGGGACCTTGACCTTGGACGGCGGGGACTCGACCGGCGGTCCGTTCGGGGGCACCCCGGTGGAGGTGGCGGTGTTGTCGATGGAGCCGGCGTCGATGTCGGCCTGGGTGGTCTTGTACGTCGCGGTGCAGTCCTCGCTTGCCCCGACGGCCAGCGTCGACTGCGGGCAGTTGATCGCGGACAGCCCCGGGTGGGGGTCGTTGACCTTGACGTTCTTGAGGGTGACGTTGCCGGTGTTGGTGACGGTGAAGGTGTAGGTCACCACGTCCCCAGGCTTGGCCACCGAAGCGGGTGACGCCTTCTTCTGCAGGTCGATCGCCGGCTTCGACGAAGCGGTGACGACGGCGGTGTCCGGCGGGGACTTGACCGGCGGGCCGTTCGGCGGGGTTCCGCCGGCGGTGGCGGTGTTGTCGATGGCGCCGGCGTCGATGTCGTCCTGGGTGGTCTTGTACGTCGCGGTGCAGTCCTCGCTCGCTCCGACGGCCAGCGTCGACTGCGGGCAGTTGATCGCGGACAGCCCGGGGTGGGGGTCGTTGACGGTGACGTTCTTGAGGGTGACGTTGCCGGTGTTGGTGACGGTGAAGGTGTAGGTGACGACGTCGCCGGGCTTGGCCACGGTGGTGGGGTCGGCCTTCTTCTGCAGGTCGAGCTTGGGGTTCTGGTCGGCAGGGACCTTGGCCTTCGACGGCGGCGAGTCAACCGGCGGACCGTTGGGCGGGACGCCGGTGGCAGTCGCGGTGTTGTCGATGGAGCCGTTGTCGATGTCGGCCTGCGTCGTGGTGTAGGTGGCCGTGCAGTCTTCGCTTGCCCCGACGGCGAGCGTCGACTGCGGGCAGTTGATCGCGGACAGGCCGGGGTGCGGGTCGTTGACCGCAACGTTCTTGAGGGTGACGTTGCCGGTGTTGGTGACGGTGAAGGTGTAGGTGACCACGTCGCCCGGCTTGCTCACCGAGGCCGGGGAGGCCTTCTTCTTCAGGTCGATCGCCGGCTTAGGCGAGGCGGTCACGACAGCGGTGTCCGGAGGCGACTTGACGGTGTTGCCCTTGGGGTCCTTGCCGTTCGCGGTGGCGGTGTTGACGATGGAGCCGGCGTCGATGTCGTCCTGGGTGGTCTTGTACGTCGCGGTGCAGTCCTCGGAGGCGCCGACGGCCAGGGTGGACTGCGGGCAGGTGATCGCCGAGAGCCCGGCGTGCGGGTCGTCCACGCTCACGTTGTTGACGGTCACGTTGCCGCTGTTGGTGACGGTGAAGGTGTAGGTGACCACGTCACCGGCCTTAGCCACGGTGGTGGGGTCGGCCTTCTTCTTCAGATCCAGCTTCGGGTTCTGGTCGGCCGGGACCTTGGCCTTCGCCGGCGGGGAGTTCACAGGGGGCCCGTTGGGCGGCGTACCGCCGGCGGTGGCGGTGTTGTCGATGGAGCCGTTGTCGATGTCGTCCTGGGTGGTCTTGTACGTCGCGGTGCAGTCCTCCGACGCACCGACGGCCAGCGTCGACTGCGGGCAAGAGATTGCGGAGAGCCCGGGGTGAGGGTCGTTCACGGTGACGTTCTTGAGGGTGACGTTGCCGGTGTTGGTGACGGTGAAGGTGTAGGTCACGACGTCGCCGGGCTTGGCCACCGAGGCCGGTGAGGCCTTCTTCTGCAGGTCGATCTTCGGGTTCTGGTCGGCCGGGACCTTGACCTTCGACGGCGGCGAGTCGACGGGCGGTCCGTTGGGCGGCGTACCGCCCGCGGTGGCGGTGTTGTCGATGGAGCCGTTGTCGATGTCGTCCTGGGTCGTGGTGTAGGTGGCCGTGCAGTCCTCGCTCGCACCGACGGCGAGCGTCGTCTGCGGGCAGCTGATCGCCGAGAGCCCGGGGTGAGGGTCGCTGACCTTGACGTCCTTGAGGGTGACGTTGCCGGTGTTGGTGACGGTGAAGGTGTAGGTCACGACGTCGCCGGGCTTGCTCACCGACGCCGGAGAGGCCTTCTTCTTCAGGTCGATCGCGGGCTTGGGCGAGGCGGTCACGGTGGCGGTCGCGGGCGGCGACTTCACCGGATTGCCCTTCGGGTCCTTGCCGTTCGCAGTCGCGGTGTTGACGATCGAGCCGGCGTCGATGTCGTCCTGGGTCGTTTTGTAGGTCGCGGTGCAGTCCTCGCTCGCCCCGACGGCCAGCGTCGACTGCGGGCACGAGATCGCCGACAGGCCCTGGTGGGGGTCGTCCACGCTCACGTTGTTGACGGTCACGTTGCCGCTGTTGGTGACCGTGAACGTGTAGGTCACCACGTCACCGGGCTTGGACACGGTGGTGGGGTCGGCCTTCTTCTTCAGGTCGAGCTTGGGCGTCTGGCCGACCGTGACGGTGGTCGTCGACGGCGGCGAGTTCACCGGCGGGCCGCCGCCCGGCGGCGTGCCGTTGGCGGTGGCGGAGTTGTTGATCGCACCGGCATCCACGTCGTCCTGGGTCGTCTTGTACGTCGCCGTGCAGGTCTCGGATGCGTTGGGAGCAAGCGTCGACTGCGGGCACGAGATCGGCGACAGCCCGGTGTGGGGGTCGTTCACGGAGACGTTGCTCAGGCTCACGTTGCCGGTGTTCGTCACCACGAAGCTGTAGGTGATCACGTCGCCGACGTTGGCGACCTTCGTCGGGTCCGCGCTCTTGACGATCTTGATACTGGGGGATTGCGTGATCGGAACCTTGACCTTCGAGGGCGGGGAATTGACCGGCGGCCCGTTGGGCGGCGTACCACCTGCCGTGGCGGTGTTGTTGATCGAGCCGTTGTTCACGTCGTCCTGGGTCGTCGTGTACGTCGCCGTGCAGGTCTCCGAGGCGCCCACGTCCAGTGACGTCTGCGGGCAGGAGATCGGCGAGAGGCCGGCATGCGGGTCGTTCACCGACACGTTCGTCAGCGGCACGTTGCCGGTGTTGGTGACCACGAAGCTGTAGGTCACCACGTCGCCAGGCTTGGAGACCGACGCGGGCGACGCGGTCTTCGTCAGGGTCAGCGACGGCGACGGTGGGCCGTTGGTGAAGGTGCATGTGATGCTGGAGCCCGCGGCCCCCTTCACGTTCACTGTCGTCCCACTCCCGGACGCCACCGTCGAGGTGGCGCCGGTCGCCACGTTGGTCGCCACGCACGAGTAGCTGCTGACATAGGCGGACATGGGGGAGTTGCTGCCGCTGGTCATCGACTCCGAGACGGTGTAGCTGCCACCGTCGAGGACCACGGCCGGCCCGGCGGTGTCCGCCTGGACGCCGGTGGCGGAGCCGGTCGTGTTGTTGCTGTCGACCTCGCCGGCCTTCGCGGCCGGGCTCGACGAGGCGTTCTGGGTGATGGCGAGGTGGAACTGGTCGCCGGACGCGATGCGCTGGCTGACATTCTTGCGCACCGTGATCGTCGGCGGCTTGGCACAGCTGGCCATGTCGACCAGCTGCGGGGTCACACCGGATTTGAGGTTGGTGACGCCGCCGACGGGGTCGATCGCGTCGATGCTCGTCGAGCTGGCACCGGGCGCGGAGCCGTCGACGAGTAGCATGCCGGTGCCATCGAACGCCGCGCCGTTGTAGGGCTGGGATGCCGTGGTCTCGGTCAACGTGTTGGTCTTCAGCATCGTCGTCCCCGACCCGGCGGCGACCGCCGCACGGGCCACCGAGAAGACTCCGATGTTGCTGTTGTTCGTGGCGGCCACGGCGAGGTAGAGGTTGCCCGACCCGTCGAACGCGATGTCGCCGTTGACGGAGGAGCCGAGGTACTTGGTGTCGTACGCGATCTGCCCGGCCTGGCTGACGGAGTTGTTGCTCGGGTCGAAGGCGAAGAGCTGGTAGCCGGTGGCGTTCGACGCGGTGCCGCCGAAGTAGTACTTGCCGCTGACCGGGTCGACAGCTCCACCGGTGATGGAGTAGCCGGAGGTGGCCGAGATCGACGTCGTGGTCCAGGTGTTGCTGGCCGTGTCGAGGGTGAGGACGCTGTTGGCCGAGGAGCTGAGGTCGCGCCCGACCTCGTAGGCCTTCGTCCCGGCGGCGTTGATGCCGAGTGCGTTGAGGGAGTATGAGCCGGAGGGCATGCTCGGCGTCGCCCAGCTGCTCGAGCTGGCGAGCGTGCCGTTGGACGAGGTCACCGCGTAGATGGTGCCGTTGCCCGACTGTGCGTAGACGGTGCCCGGCGCGCAGTTGAAGTTCGCCGCGGCTGCCGCGGGCCCGGCCGTCACCAGAGCGGAGGCGGTCAGCGCCACCAGCGCTCCCGTGAAGGCGAGCACCGGGGTCAGCAGGAGGGCGATCGCGCGGTGCAGTCGCGATGACCGAGAAGCGGACGGGTGTCGTCGCACAGCAATATCTCCCGACGTGGAGGACAGGGCGCTGCGACCGTATGAAGGACGGAGGGCCGCTGTCTTGGCGTGCTAGCCCGAAACTGGAGGCCCGATTTGGTCTCCCAGCGCAGAACGCGGTGGATGCCGCGCATGCCTGCTCGCCGTTGCGTCGTCAGATCACCCGCAGGCACGATTTGGATCGTTACAAGGGGCTCTTAGGTCTTTCCAAGACCTAAGCCGTGCCTATGATGCCCACCATGACCGAGACTCCTGTGTCGTCCGGTGTCGGCTCCACGCCCGGCGAGATCCTCGAACTCGTCCGGAGCGGCCAGGCCACGACACGCACCGACCTGCGCCGACTCACCGGCCTCTCGCGTACGGCGGTCGTCGCCCGCGTGAGCGCGCTCGTCGACGCCGGCCTGCTGCTGCTCGGCGAGGAACTGGCCTCGACCGGCGGCCGGCCGCCCGGCGCACTGATCTTCAACGGCGACGCCGGCGTCGTGCTCGCCGTCGCCATCGGACGCAGCCGCAGCCAGCTCGCGATCTTCGACCTCGAGGGCCGCGAGCTCACCGGTGACACCCGGGACCACGAGGTCGGCGTCTCCGCCCAGGAGCTCATGCCACAGGTGGTCGAGCGCCTGCGCAAGATGCTCGACGGCGTGCACCCGCCGGTGATCGGCATCGGGATGAGCCTGCCGGGAGTCGTCGACTCCGCGCGGCTGGTCTCGGTCGACTCGCCGGTCATGGGCGGCTGGGACGGCGTCGAGCTGGCGCCGTACTTCGCGGAGCTGACCGACGCGCCGGTACTGCTCGCCAACGACGCCGACACGCTCGCGACCTCCGAGCTCTTCGGCCCGGGCGCGCACCCGCGCAACGCCCTGGTGCTCAAGGCCTCGACAGGCCTCGGGCTCGGCCTCGTGGTCGACGGCAAGGTACGACGCGGCGCCTGGGGTGCCGCGGGCGAGATCGGCCACTCGCCGATCGAGGCCGCCGCCGGCGTGGCCTGCCGCTGCGGCAACACCGGCTGCCTGGAGGCGATCGCCGGAGGCTGGGCGCTGGTCAACCGGCTGGTCGCCTCAGGCGTCGAGGCCGGGCACGTCCGAGACCTGGTCGCCTCGGCGCTGGCGGGCGACGCCGTGGCACGTGCGTCGCTGCGCGAGTCCGGCCGGTACGTCGGGGAGGTGCTCGCCATCGCCATCAACATGCTCAACCCCGAGACCGTCGTCATCGGCGGCGACATGGGGCAGGCGTTCGATCTCTACACCGCCGGCGTGCGCGAGTCGGTCTACGCGCGCTCAACCGCACTCGCCACCCGCGACCTCTCCTTCGTGCCCGCGACGCACGGCGACTCCTCGGGTCTGGTGGGCTGCGCGGCGATCGCCATCGAGCACGCGCTGCACGCGGCGAACGTCGATGCCTACCTCGCCGACCGCGGCGCCGACGCTGCGGGTGCCGTGCCGCCCGCCATCGCAGACTGACCGCCGAAGGGTCGCTCACCGAACAACCGTTCCAGATTTCAGGGGCCTCTCCCCGCCACGCAGCAAACGAACCAAAGGTTCGTTGGCTTCGGATGCGGGGAGAGGCCCCTGAAATCTGGAACGGTTGTTCGGTGAGCGACGTCTCGGGTGTCACGGACTGACGTCTCGGGTGTCACGAACTGACGCTTCGGCGGGGTGGTCGATGCTGCCCCAGAGACCGGTCTCGACGCGGATTTGTTGGCCCCGAGGCGCACCTGTAAGGTTCTTCCTCGTTGCCCCTTTAGCTCAGTCGGCAGAGCGTCTCCATGGTAAGGAGAAGGTCTACGGTTCGATTCCGTAAAGGGGCTCTGGGAGAGGAAGGCATCCGGGGATCCGGGTGGCGACCTCACACCTCATGGCGGGGTAGCTCAGGCGGTTAGAGCACACGACTCATAATCGTGGTGTCGCGGGTTCGAGTCCCGCCCTCGCTACCAATTCGTTCCGCCCGCAGATCGACAAAGGACCTAACTGTGGCCAGCAAGAGCAGCGACGTTCGCCCGAAGATCACTCTCGCCTGCGTGGAGTGCAAGGAGCGCAACTACATCACCAAGAAGAACCGCCGCAACGATCCCGACCGGATCGAGCTGGCGAAGTTCTGCCCGCGGTGCCGCAAGCACCAGCCGCACCGCGAGACCCGCTGACGTCTCGCACCTGAGGCCCCGACCGATGCGGTCGGGGCCTTCATGCGTTGGCGCCGGTCACTTGTCTTCCACGGGTCGCTCCCCGACTTCGCCGACGTCCGGGTAAGCCCTAGGGTCGAGCCATGGATCCCTCCCTCGTCGATCGCGAGTTCGCGCCCGTGGGCCCGTACGCCGTGAGCGCCGCCAAGGTCGCGGAGTTCGCCACGGCGACCCGCTGGCCCGGCGCCGGCGTACCGCCCACCTTCCCGATCCTGCTGCTCAACAACGCGATGCTGGCCTTCCTGGGTGAGGTCGGGGCGTCGCTGGAGCGGATCGTCCACGGCGAGCAGCGCTTCACCTATCACCGCCCGGTGGCGGTGGGCGACGAGCTGACGACCACCCTGCGGGTGGCCTCGCTGCGCTCCCTGGGTGGCGCCGATGTGATCGGGACCGTGTCGAGGGTGACCGACGCCGCGGGCGAGCTGGTCTGCGAGGCGAAGGCGACGCTGGTGCACCAGGGGGAGACGGCATGAGCACGGAGACCTTCGAGCCGCAGCGCTTCACCCTCACCCGCGCCGACCTGGTCCGGTACGCCGGCGCCTCGGGCGACTTCAACCCGATCCACTGGTCCGACCGCGTGGCCGGCGGCGTGGGCCTGCCCGGCGTGATCGCGCACGGGATGCTCACCCTCGGACTGGTCGGCGCGGCCGTCGCGGCGTGGACCGACGGGGCCGAGGTCGTCGAGCTCGGGGCGAAGTTCACCGCCCCCGTCGTCGTACCCGATGACGACGAGGGCGTCGTCGTCGACGTCGCCGCCACCAAGGTGACGCGCGAGAACGGCCTGGTCACCATCGCCATCGAGGTCACCAGCCCGGGTCCCGACGGCGAGACGCGCAAGGTGCTGGGCATGCCCAAGGCGGTCGTGCGTGGCTGAGCCCGCGACCGGGGTCGCGCCGGTGCTGCTCGCCGACCACACCACGCTCCGGCTGGGCGGCCCGGCGGGCCGGTTCGTGGTCGCGACGACCGAGCAGGAGTTGATCGACGCCGTCACGCAGGCCGACGGCGACGGTCACCCACTGCTCGTGCTGGGCGGTGGCTCGAACCTGGTCGTCGGCGACGACGGCTTCGCGGGCACCGTCGTCAAGGTCGGCACTCGCGGTGTCCGGGTCGACGACTCGTCCGCGGCCTGCGGTGGCGTCGTGGTCGAGGTCGCCGCGGGCGAGCCGTGGGACGACGTCGTGGCGATGGCGGTCGAGCGCGAGTGGGTCGGCATCGAGGCGCTCTCCGGCATACCGGGCTCCGTGGGCGCCACCCCGATCCAGAACGTCGGCGCCTACGGCCAGGACGTGGCACAGACGATCGCGTCGGTCCGTGTCTGGGACCGGCGGCTCCGCGGCGTACGCACCTTCGCAGCCGCCGACTGCGGCTTCGGCTACCGCTGGTCGCGGTTCAAGGCCGACCCCGAGCGGCATGTCGTGCTCTCGGTGGTCTTCCAGTTCCGGCTCGGCACGCTCTCCGCGCCGGTGCAGTACGCCGAGCTCGCCCGCACCCTCGGGGCGGAGATCGGTGAGCGGGCTCCGCTCGCCGACGTACGCCGGGCGGTGCTCGGGCTGCGGCGCGGCAAGGGCATGGTGCTCGACGCCGCGGACCACGACACCTGGAGTGCGGGGTCGTTCTTCACCAACCCGGTGGTCGATCACGCCGTCGTTCCGGAGGGTGCCCCTGCGTGGCCCCAGCCCGACGGGACCGTGAAGACCTCGGCCGCCTGGCTGATCGAGCACGCCGGCTTCGCGAAGGGGTACGGCCCGGCGGGCGTGCACGGCTCCGCGCCGGTGTCGCTGTCGACCAAGCACACCCTCGCGCTGACCAACCGCGGTGGCGCGGCGACGGCCGATCTGCTGGCTCTCGCGCGCGAGATCCGCGACGGCGTACGGGCGCGGTTCGGCATCGAGCTGGTCAACGAGCCGGTGATGGTGGGCGTCTCCCTGGAGGCCTAGCCCCGGGCACGGCCGCCTACGCTGGCCCCATGTCACCGCTCTTCGTCGTGTTGCCGATCGCGCTCGGGATCATCGCGGTCGGCGGCCACCTGGGTGCGGTCGGGATCCTGCCGCGCAACCCCGTGGCAGGCGTCCGCGTGCCGGCGACGATGCGGAGCGACGCGGCCTGGCGCGCGGGTCATGCGGCGAGCCGCCTCCCGGCCGTCGTCGGACTGCTCGTCACGGGCGCGGCGGCGGTCTTCGCGAGCCACGGCGACGACGGTACGGCGGCGAAGGTGCTCGAGGTCGTCGCGGCGCTGGCCGCGCTCGCGTGGGTCCTCATCGCCGCCTCCCGCGCGGCGAGCCGGGCCTGAGGCCCGGCCGCCGCGCGTCACCCGATCTCGCCGAGTTTCGCGTGCCCCTTGAGCAGGTTGCGGGCGATCGTGCGGCGCTGGATCTCGTCGGTGCCCTCGAAGATGCGCAACAGCCGCAGCTCGCGGTACCACCGCTCGATCGGCAGCTCCTTGGTGTAGCCCATGCCGCCGTGGATCTGCAGGACCCGGTCGACGACCTGGTTCGCCATCACGGCGCCCGACAGCTTCGCGATCGAGGAGGCGTGCCGGTTGTCCCGGCCCTGCTGCAGCTGCCAGGCCGCGCGCAGGGTCAGCAGCTTGACCGCCTCGATCTCGACATGGGAGTCGGCGATCTGCCACTGGATCGCCTGATAGTCGGCGATCGGGCGACCCATCGAGACGCGGTTCTTGGCGTGCTCGATCGCCATCTCCAGCAGGCGCTCGGCCGACCCGATCGCGCCGGCCGGGATCATGAATCGGCCGTTGCCGATCCACTGCATGGCCAGCCGGAAGCCCTCACCCACCTCGCCCAGGACGTTGCGGGCCGGCACCCGGACGTCCTCGAAGACCAGGGCCGCGGGACCCCACGCGCCCATCGTCGGGATCGGCTCGGACTTCCAGCCCATCTCGCGGTCGACGAGGAAGCACGTGATGCCGCCGTCGGCCCCCTTCTCGGGGTCGGTCACGGCGAACACCATCACGAAGTCGGCCTCGTTGCCGTTGGTGATGAACGTCTTCTCGCCGTTGATCACCCAGTCCTCGCCATCGCGTACGGCGCGGGTGCGGATGTTGCGTGCGTCCGAGCCGGCCCCGGGCTCGGTGATGGCGAAGCAGCTGCGGCGCGCACCCTCGATGGTCGGCACGAGGTACTCGCGCTTCTGGTCCTCGGTGCCGGCGTACAGGATGTTGTCGGCGGTGCCCCCGAAGCGGAACGGCACGAACGTGCGGCCGGACTCCATGGCGGTGATGGCGGACATCACCGGGCCGAGATCGGCTCCGCCGTACTCCTCGGGTGTGTTGATGCCCCAGAGCCCGGAGGCCTTCGCCTTGGCCTGAAGCTCCTGGAGCTGCCCCGGCTCGAGGCTGGGCAGGCCGCCGCGCTCGTTGCGCAGGACCTGGTCCTCCAGCGGCATCACCTCGCGCGTGATGAAGCTGCGCACGGTGTCGCGGATGGCGCGTTCCTCGTCGGAGAGGGAGAAGTCGATCACGGTCGTCCTTTCGGATCGGGTCTGCGGGAGTGGTGGAGGATGCCGCGGGGCCTCAGGCCTTCGGGCCGCCGGCCACGTAGATGACCTGGCCGGTGACGTAGGAGGTGTCCTCGCCGCACAGCGCCGAGACGACGCCGGCGATGTCGGCAGGGCGTCCGACCCGTCGCAGCGGGATCTCCTGCTCGGCGAGCTTCTTCCACTCGTCGAAGTCGGCGCCGGTGCGTGCTGCGGTCGCCCGCGTCATGTCCGTCTCGATGAAGCCGGGTGCGACCGCGTTGACGTTGATGTTGTAGGGGCCGAGCTCAATGGCGAGCGACTTCGTGAAGCCCTGCAGCCCGGCCTTCGCCGCCGAGTAGTTGGCCTGCCCGCGGTTGCCCAGGGCCGAGGTGCTGGAGAGGTTGACGATCTTGCCCCAGCGGTTGGCGACCATCGTCTTCTGGGCCTCGCGTGCCCACAGGAAGCTGCCGCGCAGGTGGACGGCCATGATCGTGTCCCAGTCGGCCAGCGACATCTTGAAGAGCAGGTTGTCGCGGATGAGCCCGGCGTTGTTGACGAGTACGTCGAGGGAGCCGGCCTCGCTCACGATCCGCTCCGCGGCGTCCCGGACCGCGGTCTCGTCGGAGACGTCGCATCCGATGCCGATCGCGCTGCCGCCGGCGGTCGTGATCGCGTCGACGGTCTCCTTCGTCGCCGCCTCGTCGAGGTCGACGACGGCGACGGTGGCGCCATCGGCGGCGAGACGGTGGGCGGTGGCGGCGCCGATGCCGCGCGCCGAGCCGGTGACGACGGCGACCTTGCCGGACAGATCAGTCATGCGTGCTCCTGGGGGGTGACGGGGCCTGCGGCCTCCGATGGTGAGTACGGAGGCCACGATGCCGTATGGCGTCAAGGGCCCTGCGCGCGCCAGTAGTGCGGCGTCTGCCGCGCATCCGGATCGTGCCTGGTCGGAAGTGCGGGAGCCGGCCGATCACCGCCGAAATCGGGGCTTACTGTCCAGGCGGGCACGCAGCCCTCGACGACAGACCGGAGGTCGACAATGACTCGCTTTGTGAGGCGCAGAATCTGCGCCTTGACCATCCTCGCGCTGGTCGCCGCCATGACCACGACGTTGACCACAGCGTTGACCGCACCGGCGCAGGCGGCGTGCTCGAGCATGACCGTCAAGGGCGTCGTGAAGTCCGGCGGCAAGGTGCGGCCGCGCTGGGGTGTCGCGATCCTGCTGCACAACCACGCCAAGCCCCTGGCTGGCGGGCGTGCCAACCGGCACGGCGGCTACCGCATCCACGTGTGTCGCAGCGCGGCCGTCCGGGCCTACGCGAATCGGCACTCGGGCCACGTCAACCTCGACATCCTGGCCCACTCGTGGAACCGCAGGAGTCGGCTCCTGGTCCGCACGGTCACCCCGCGGCTCCGGGCCGCCTCGGTGCGGGTGCCGGGGAGGTTCGTGGCCATGGGGAGGCGCAGCGCGACCGTCGACACGTTCTCCTCGGGTGGTGTCAGGACGGCGCGCGGTGGCGTGATCCGGACCGGCGACGCTGCGGCATCGAGCGCCCTCGCCCACCCGCCGGCGATGTACCTCGAAGCGGTCCCGGGCGTGACGACGACGTACACGCTGGACTCCAGTTACATGGGCTCGGTGGCGACGGCGGTCGGCACCGAAGACGGCGGCTACGGGATCTCCGGGTCGATCACGGTCAAGAGCGAGCACGGCTTCGCCATCGACGGGGTGGTGCACCTGCCACGCCGCTCCAAGAGGTACGCCGTGATGATCCGGCCGGAGATCCGCGCCACGATGACCTACGTGTGCATGCAGCGCAGGGTCATCCCCGAATCCGGCGGCATGTGGACCCCGCAGACGTGCACTCACGGGATGGACGCAGCCTGGACCGGCGCGGCGACGCGGACGAAGGCGCGCTACACCCCGTGTACGTGGGGCCGCGCGGAGGTGATCTTCCTCAGCAACCACGAATACCCTCGCCTGAGGGTGGGAAAGAACGCCACGTTCACGGCTGCGGGCGGCTTCAAGACGCCGTACGTGACGGCCGACTTCTCGACGGCCTACGGTGGCGGGACGCATTACCAGTACACGCTGAACCAGACGAAGAAGACGCGCCGGTTCTGCGTGTCGGGCGACGCGAAAACGGTCCCCGAGTCGGGGCGGATCTACATCACCCCGTGGGTGCCGAGCGGACCCGCTTGCCCGGCCGCTACCGTGCGGCCCACGAAGTGTTGAGCCGTCGTCCGGCCGTCGGGCCGATGCTGCCGGTCGCAATGCTGGCTCTGGTAGCGAGCGGCTGTGGAGGCCACGGCGCGACCCCCATGGCGTCGCCGACGACCGTGGCTCCCGTCACGGGCCACGCTTCGTGTGCCCGCAATCCCGGCGAGGAGCGGATGGACGGGCCGCTGGACTGGATCTCCTATGGCACGCTCACCCTCTCCAGCACGTGGTTGGCCGCCAGGGTTCGCGACCACGGGATGATCCAGCTCTTCACGCCGGAACCGATCGTGCTCGACTCGGTCACCGTCGCGGGACAGGATCCGAGGTACTTCTCACCGATCAAGGTGCTGCGCGCCTGGGTCACCGTCAGGAATGACGCTATGCAGGATGTCGATCCGGGGAAGTGGCCGCACCTGCTCAAGCCGCTGGCCTGCGAGAGGATCGCGCCCGCGGAAGATCCCTCCGACGGGCGCATCCTGGTCGTGCGGCTGCTGCCGCAGGTAGGCCGCGCGGCGCACGGGCGGAAGTGGTCGGCCGACCGGGGCATCGTGGTGCATTACCACACCCTGGACGGGACCCCCTACGCTGCGCCGTTCGGGTTGGTAATCGTCTACCCGACGGGCCCCCACGTGGACGCGACGGACGCAGATCCGTACCTCGTCCAGCCCGACATCGCGCCGGAGGATCAGCACTCGAGCTGTCCTGGATGCGCCGACGCCCCGAGTGGGTCGACGTGACCCGGGCTCGATGGGGACGGGCCGCGGCGGCGGTTGTCGTGATCGCGGCCACCGCCGGCTGTGGGAGCCATGCCGCTGCCCCCATGACATCGCCGACGACCGTGGCCACTGTCACGGGCCACGCCTCGTGTGCCCGCAATCCCGGCGAGGAGCGGATGGACGGGCCACTCAATTGGGTGTCCTATGGCACGCTCACCCTCTCCAGCACGTGGTCGGCCGCCAGGGTGCGCGACCACGGGATGATCCAGCTCTTCACGCCGGAGCCGATCGTGCTCGACTCGGTCACTGTCGCGGGACAGGATCCGAGGTACTTCTC
>Ga0131853_10000945_pt1 | contig 52490 bp, 54 predicted proteins | sample TergutLab28metaG_FD_92764 | JGI IMG/M metagenome (GOLD analysis project Ga0131853, IMG submission 92764) | Labiotermes labralis P1 segment gut microbial communities from Petit-Saut dam, French Guiana - Lab288 P1 (version 2) (version 2) | ecosystem: Host-associated > Arthropoda: Insects >...
ACTCCTGCCTCTGTTGACAAGCCGGGAGTTCGCAAGAATTGCACACGGGTAAACGCTCTAGTCTTCGCTTACCTGTCCGTATAGAGGGGGTCTGGGGGAGTTGTGCGCGACTGACCTTGGAGCGCACCCGGTCCTCCCCCAGTCGCCTTTCTTTGCTTACTTCTCTTTGGCGAGACAAAGAAAGTAAGTGCCTCCGCGGCATGAGCGGCACCAATGTCCCAGCCCGCAGGCTGAATCAATATTTGGTCTTGAACTTGACCTGAGCCCCCGAAACTTCAGCACCAATCACGAAACGTCACTGGAAATCAGCGGGCCGCGCAGGAGCGCGGCCCCTACAATGATCGTGTGTGGAATTAGGCAGGTCGCACAGGGGTGCGGTCCCTACGGTGCTAGTGTGCACAGCAGGGCGGCAAACTCCCGCAGCGCCCTCCCCCGATGGCTGAGGTAATCCTTCTCCGCCTTGGGCCGCTCGGCCATGCTCTTGCCGTCCACGTAAAATATCGGGTCGTAGCCAAAACCGCCGTCGCCTTTGGGCGCGTGCCCTATCATCCCTTCGCAAACTCCCTCGCAATCGAGGACGTTTTCTCCGTCCATCACCAGGCATAGATGACAGATGAATCGTGCGGTGCGCCTCTCATCCGGCACGTCGTTAAGCTCGCCCACCAGCGCAGAAATCCGTGTCTCGTAGCTGGCGTTCTCGCCCTGGTAAAAGGCTGTGTCCAGCCCGGGGCGACCGTCTAGCGCGTCCACGCAGAGGCCGGAATCGTCTGCCAGGCTGGGCAGCCCGCTGGCCTCGAAGAATGCCCGGGCCTTGAGCTGCGCGTTTTCGGCGAAGGTGGTTCCGGTCTCGTCAACCTCTATACTTACGCCCGCCTCTGCCGGCGAGATAACGCTCACACCCAAAGGTTCGAGTATCCGGCAGATTTCAATCAGCTTGTCTGGGTTGTTTGTGGCCGCTAAAATTTTGGTTGTCAGCATTATTGGTCCTCCGTATGAATTCGCGCGGACGACCGGGGGCGGTCGTCCCTACTGCCCATACTCTTCGCCCTCCGGGGCTGCAATTTCGACTGGCTCGAAGAGCGCCTCGGCGAACTGCGCGGGCTCGAATGGGCGCAGGTCGGTAATCTTTTCGCCCACGCCGACAAACTTCACCGGCAGCTTGGTCTCTTCTTTGATAGCGATGACCACCCCGCCTTTGGCCGTACCGTCCAGTTTGGTGAGCACAAGGCCGGTCAGCCCTGCCGCCTCCTCGAACTGGCGGGCCTGGCTGAGGGCGTTCTGGCCGGTGGTGGCGTCGAGTACAAGCAGGGTTTCCACGCTGGAGTCGGGCAGTTCGCGGCTGATTACTCTGCGGATTTTGCTCAGCTCGTCCATCAGCTGCTTTTTGTTGTGCAGCCGCCCGGCGGTGTCGCATATTACCACATCCGCGCTGCGGGCCTTGCCGGCCTGCATTGCGTCGAAGACCACAGCTGCGGGGTCGCTGCCCTGAGCGTGTTTGATTATCGGCACGTCTGCCCGCTCGGCCCAAACCCCGAGCTGTTCGATCGCCGCCGCCCGGAATGTGTCCGCCGCGCAAAGCAGCACGCTCTTGCCCTCACCTTTAAGCTGGTGGGCCAGCTTGCCTATAGTAGTGGTCTTGCCCACCCCGTTAACCCCAATTATCAGGATCACGCTGGGCGATGTGTCCAAGTTAAGTCCGCATTCACCCTCGAGCATGGCGGCCACAATCTCGGCCAGCATTCCCTTTAGCTGGGCGGGGTCGGTCGCGCCGGTGCGCTTAATTTCCTCGCGCAGCTTTTTGACGATAACTCCAGCTGTAGCCGCGCCCACATCGGCGAGGATAAGGCTCTCTTCAAGCTCGTCGATAAGCTCCTCGTCAATTGTTGTAAAGGAGTTTACGATTAAGTCCATCTGACGGGAGAGGCCCTCCCGTGTTTTTTTCAGCCCATCGCTGATTTTAGAAAAGAATCCCATATTACCCGCCCCTTTATTAAGTTGAGCTGTCAACAGCCAGCAGGTTCTGCGCTATGCCGTTTCGATTGTCACCACGAGTATCTCAACATCTTCGACCGGGCGGTTGAGGTTGTCCCAGTCGCTGACCTGCACGACGGCGATAGCATCAACCACATTCATTCCTTCAACCACCTGCCCGAATATTGTATCATATGCGGAAGGCCAAGCGGCCAGGTGCGGAGAGCCGCCCACCTGCAAAAAATAAGCGATTACATCTTCCGAGAAACCGGCGGAGCGCAAGCTTTCCTCCGTGTAGTCTTCGCTTTGCGGCTCGCTGCCCTGTACGATATAGAACTGGCTCATATTGGTGCCAGGGCCGGCGTTTGCCATAGCCAGCGCCCCGCGAAAACTCCAGAGCTCATCGCTGGGCTCGTCCGCGAAGGGCTGCAGGTTGCCCTCTTCGTCCAAAAAAATACTCATGCCGCCTGTTCCGATACCCTCCGGGCACCCGCCCTGAATCATAAAGTCATTTATTACCCGGTGAAAAATAAGCCCGTTGTAGAACCCCTGCCCGGCTAGGCCGACAAAGTTTTCCACCGCTATCGGCGCGTGCTGGGGAAAGAGCCGGATACGAATGGTGCCCATGCTTGTTTCCATCACCGCAATAAGGTCGCCCGGTTGCGGCGGCTGTGCCTGGACTAAGCCGCCCCAATCCGGCTGCATGGCGTATTCCGCCTCTTCATCATAGTAGTCATACTCATCCGTCAGCTCCTGGAACCAGGCGTACTCCACCGCTTCTTCGCCGTACCCATACTCATCCGGCGGCATAGTGTACGGTTCGCTGGTATCGGATTGCAGCGGCGGTGGTGTTGTGGGGGTGGGCGCACAGGAGGAAAGTATAACTCCAATAGCAAGCACTGCCGTGATTATTTTCTTTACCACGCAATCACATCCTCCCAAGTATTGGTTCTAATCTTATAGCTACGGGCGAACATTCGTCTCCCCTCAACTCCAAGCAGCCGCTACCCACTCATCCCCAATTTATCCTCCACCTCGCTCGCCTCAAGCTTGAGCAGCTTCGAGGTTCCCTTCTCCTGCATGGTCACGCCGTATAGGGTGTCGGCCTCTTCCATTGTGCCCCGGCGGTGAGTGATCGCTATAAACTGCGTGTTGGTGCTCATCCTGCGCAGATAGGTCGCGAACTTAACCACGTTTACGTCATCCAGCGGCGCCTCGATTTCGTCGAGCACGCAAAAGGGCGAGGGCCGCACCCGCAGGATTGCAAAGTAGATGGCTATGGCCACGTAGGCCTGCTCCCCGCCGGAAAGCAGCGATAGGTTCTTTATAATTTTGCCCGGCGGCTGGACAAATATTTCCACGCCGGCCTCAAGGACGTCCTCGCTGTCGGTTAGGGTGAGTTCGGCCCGCCCACCCCCGAACAGCTGGACGAATATCTTGCTAAAGTGCCGCGCGATCTTCTCGAAGTTCTCGGTAAATATCTCGCGCATGTCCTGGGTCAGCCCGCCGATGAGCTCCAGCAGCTTTCGCTTGCTCTCCTCCACGTCACCCACCTGCTCCGACATGAACTTGTACCGCTCGCTCACCTCGGCATACTCTTCGATTGCCCCCAGGTTTACCGAACCCAGGGCGCGTATTTTTCCGCGCAACTCGCTCAACCGGCGCTGGGCTTCGCTCTTGCTCTCTAGGGTCACGGCAACTTCCGCCGCCTCTGAGCGGGTCAGCTCATACTCATCCCAGAGCTTGGAGATTATCTGGTCGTGCTCCCCCTGAATAGACGCCTTGCCCGCCTCAAGCTCGGCCATCTCCCGGGAGACTACCTCCCGCTTGGATGAAAGCTCTTTGTCGGCGGTGTGCAGGGTGGTTATTTTAGCTTCCAGCTCGTTTCGCGCTGCGCCCAGCTCGGTTATCTTAGCGCTCATGGCCTCTTTTTCTTCCAGGCGGGTTTTATTCTCCTGGTCAACCTGGGCAATCCGAGCAAGGATTTCGGCGTTCTCGGTAGTCAGACGAACCTTCTTCTCCTCCAGCTGCTCGGCGCGCTCACCCTCTCCTTGCCTCGTAAGGGTCAATTGCTCGAGCTCCTGCTCCAGCCGCTCCAGGTCTTTTTGTGCGGTCAAATGGCTCATGCGCAGTTCCGCCAGTGCTTCCTGCGCCGCACTCACCCCAACATTCAGGGAATCTCTGCGGTTCTGGGCACCGGCTGTTCCAGCCTCCAGCTCAGCTAGGCGGGCGTCCATCTCCTCGAGCATGGTAGCGGCACCAAGCTCCTGGTCTTTAAGCCCTTCCAGCCGGGCAACCAAGCTCTCTTGCTCTTTCTTGGCAAGATCACGGTTGGCGGCTGCATTCTCGATATTCTTTGCCAGCTGGGTCTGCGTTGCCGCAAGTCGGATAATCTCTTCCTGCGCGGTTTGTATGTCGCCGTCCAGTCCGGCAAGGGCTGCGTCAACGGCGCTCAGCTCTTCTGCAATGGACTTGCGGCTCGGCTCAAGCTGGGCTGCCTGGGCCTCCAGCTGTTTTGCCTGTTCCTGCAGCCGCTCGATCTCCCGTCGGCGGCCAAGCACACCGGCCCCTTTAGAGGACGACCCACCGGTGAACGAGCCACCCGCGTTGATCACTTGGCCGTCCAGGCTTACCACCCGCAGAGAGTAACCCATTGCCTTGGCGATTTTGCCGGCAGTGTTTAGGTCTTCGGCCACCAGCACCCGACCTAGTAGTTGGTCCGCTACCTTGGCATAGCGGCTGTTAATCTGCACAAGCTCACTGGCAAGGCCAATAAAGCCCTCCTGCCTGCGGGCGGGGTCAAGGTTACGGGCGGTTTCACCCTTTATGGTGTCCAGTGGCAGAAAGGTTGCCCTGCCCGAGCGGCTTTCTTGCAATGTGCGGATAGCCCGCTTCGCGCAGACCTCGTCCTCCACCACAATGTTTTGCATAGCAGCGCCCAAGGCGGTCTCGATGGCGAGAGTGTACTCATTCTCGACTGAGATAAGCGAGCTCACCGGGCCTATAATCCCGCTCAGCGCCCCCCGCCCCGCCTGGGACAATATGTACTTCACGCTCCCCGCAAAGCCCTCCATCGACTTTTCGAGGTCTTCGAGCAGCCCCGCTCTGCGCCGGGCGTCCCGGGCTTTTTCAATATAGGCCACCGCCTGCTGCTCTACGTCTTCCAGGGCCTTTTTGCGGCCTTCTTTCTTTAGGGAATAGCCGCTCTTGCTGTTGCGCAGGCCGGTCAGTTTTTCCTCTTCCTCTGCCACTGAAAGTGCGCACTCCTCGAGGCTCTCCTCGAGCTCTTTTAGGGCGGCGTCGTAGCTGCCGGTGTGAGCACGCAGATCTTCCAGCCGCGCGGCGCTCTCCTCAAGCATGGTCTGGCTGGAGGCCTTTTCGAGCATAGCGTGCTGTATTGCCTGGGCAGCGCTCTCCCTGCGAATGCTCAGCTCTTCGAGCTCGGCGGCGGCTTTGGCGGCACTCTCCCGTTGCTCTTCAAGGCGCTGGGAAGCGGCCTCCACCTTGCCTTCAAGGCCTGTGCACTCGTCCCGCCCGGCAGCAATCTCGCTTTCTTTCTCGGCCAACTGCACGGCCAGCTCCCCCGAGCCGAGCTTCAAGTTTGCAAGGTCGGTGGTAAGTTGCTCGATGCTCTGTTCGTTGTGTCGAATATCGTTTTGCAAAACGGCGCTAAGCGAAAGCGCGCCGGTCATCTGCTCCTCAATGGCCTTGACCGCTCCGCGGGTCTCTTCGACCTGGGCACCCAGGCTTTGCATTCTGCTGTAGAGCGCGCCGGTCTCCCGCTCGTTTTCGGCACTCTCGTTTTCGAGCGCTTGGTAGCTGTTCTTGCACAGGTAAATCTTGTCCTCCTGGGCGCTCAGCAGGGCTTTGAAGCCGGAGAGCGATTCCATCCACAGGGATATTTCCAGCGTCTTTTTCTCACCGCTGTACTCGAGGAAGGCCTTTGCCTTTTCGTTCTGCTCTGCCAGCGGGCCTACCCGGCTTTCGAGCTCGAGCAGAATATCCCGCAGCCGGACAAGGTTGTCCTCGGCCTGCGCCAGCTTGCGCTGAGCCTCTTCCTTGCGGTAGCGGAACTTGGAAATGCCCGCTGCCTCCTCAAAAATTTCCCGGCGCGTACCGCTCTTGGCCGAGACAATCTCAGCGATTCGCCCCTGCCCGATAATCGAGTAACCGTCTCGCCCGAGACCTGTATCCATCAGCAGCTCGTGAATGTCTTTGAGCCGGACAGCCGCACCGTTTATCCGGTACTCGCTCTCCCCCGAGCGGTAGAGCCTACGGGATATTGTAACTTCCCCGGTGGTGTCCGCAGTATCGCCCTGTACACCATCTATCACCAGCTGCACATGGGCATAGCCAACAGCCCCCCGGCTCTGCGTGCCCGCGAAGATAACGTCCTCCATCTTGCCGCCGCGCAGGGTTTTGGTGGACTGCTCGCCCAGCACCCAGCGCACCGCGTCAGCGATGTTGCTCTTACCACTGCCATTAGGCCCAACCACCGCGGTGATCGGGCTCTCGAAGGCAAGTGTTGTTTTGTCGGGGAAGGACTTAAAGCCTTGAATCTCCAGTTTGCGTAGGCGCAAATTCACCACTCCGGGTTCATTTTGATAGTAGAGGACGCGCCCTGCACGTCCCGGATTTACGTTGAATGGTTATGCTACACTTTCTGCTTAATGCCAGCGTGATTTAATTGTTTATTTGCGCTTACACGACTTTCTATTTTGCCGTCAATAGAGAAGTTTGCGTTCGTTATAGGGCTATACCATCGTTCGTGGTCACCCTTGCCGTATCGCACAAACATACATCCATGGGCTTTTAAAATGCTTTTGACTTGCCTTGTATAATCGGCCATTAGCCCACTGCCTTAATTTCTTCGATTCTATCCTGCGTCGTAATTACCAACTTTATGTCACCTTTATGTCCTAGTTCCACTTCTGCTATTTCTTGAACAGCTATCTTCATTCGCACAACTAGCGCGTCAAAAGAGCCTTCTTCTAATGTTATTTTCAGCTCATCACAGCTTGCAATCCACATCTTATCAATATACTCAAAAACTGTTTTAAATTGTTTCATTATATATTGCCTCCATGATTTGTTGACTATGTGCGCATCAACCCTTATACAGGGATGTTCGTGGAACCCTCCGGGACGCGCGGGGGCGCGCCCCCTACTGTCAGCTGTAAGTATCCTAAGTTTGGGTCAGTGTAAATGCTTGTGCGGTAGCCGAGTTTTTCCAGCGCCGCGATATTCCTGCGGTTCTGCCCGGCCATCTTGCTCTGGGAGCCGGGGGCAACCGATATTGTCAGCGGGCCAGTTGGTATTTGGTCAGCCTTTATGGCGCTAAACACATCTTCTAAAAGTATCTGCCCCTCAACCAGCTCCCGAAATGCGGGGTGGCAGGGCCCAGCTACGATGCTGTCTTGGGTATTGGCCTCGTTGTGCAACCCTAGCCGAATCACCCGCACACCCTCCCGAGTGAAAAGCCGCAGCAGCTGGGCACAGAGGTCGATGGCCTGCTCAAGTGTTTGCGGTCGGTAATCGCCCCTTTGGTAGAGCTCCTCCAACTGCGAGCCGCGCAATACCAGCGCCGGGTAAATTCGCATAGTGTCTGGGCTCAGTACGGCGAGCTCTACTGCGGTTGCCAGAGCTTTTTGGTCTGTGTCACCGGGCAACCCGGTCATCACCTGCAACCCTAATGAAAAGCCGTGCACACGAATCAGCCGGGCAGCCTCACGAGTGTCTTCGGCAGTGTGGCCACGCCCGCTATGGCGCAGCACTTCGTCATCCATGCTCTGTGCGCCCAGCTCAATCGCGGTAACCCCGGCAGCACTAAGCTCGTCCAATATTCCCAGGTCAATAGCGTCCGGGCGGGTGGATACGCGTATACCGGTGAAGGTCTCGCCATCCAGGAACTCAGCGGCAACCCCCAGCAGCGAGCGGCGATAATCAGGCGCCACCGCCGTAAAGCTCCCGCCAAAGAAGGCTATCTCAGCCGGTGCTTTCAGGGTGTCGTGGGCAGCCGCCAAAGTCTCGCGCACCTGGTCGGGTGTGGGAGGCCCCGCTCTGCCCGAAATCGCCCGCTGGTCGCAGAAGCTACAAGTGTGCGGGCATCCCGCATGCGGAATGAAAATCGGTATGTTGGCGTGGGTTTTCAATGTCCCATAAGCTCAAGGGCCTGCCGCGCAGCGTCCTGCTCGGCAGCCTTTTTGCTGCGCCCCTGGCCCTTGCCTATCACGTTGGAGTTCAGCAATACTTCGGCCACAAAGCACTTGTCGTGGTCGGGGCCGGTCTCGCTTGCCAGTCGGTAACTGAGCTGCTCGCCGGGGTTCTTCTGTACAATTTCCTGGAGCAGCGTCTTGTAGTCGCTCACACCGGGCTGAGGCTCGCCACCCAATGTGTGCTCGGCAAACGGGTGGATGAAGTTTTCGGCAGCACCCAACCCTCCATCAAGGTAAATCGCGGCGATAAGCGCCTCAAATGCATCCGCGAGGATAGAGGGGCGCTCTCGCCCTCCGGTCTGCTCTTCGCCTTTACCCAACAGCAAAGCTTGGCCCAAGCCGATCTCTTCGGCAAAGCCGCAGAGGCTCTTCTCGCAGACAATGCTTGCACGCACACGGGTAAGGTCGCCCTCAGCCATCCGGTATCGCTGGAATAGGTAACTACTCACCACCAGGGATAGCACGGCGTCCCCCAGAAACTCCTGGCGCTCGTTGCTCTCTCGCAGCTTCGCCTCGTTGGCGTAGGACGAGTGAGTGAGGGCTACCAGCAGGTACTCCTCATTTTTGAATGTGTAGTCCAGCTTGTCTTTCAGGGTCTTAAGCTCACTGCTCATGAACAGCCTCCGCTTCGGTGTTGTACTCGTTTTTAAGGCAGGCCAGCCCCTCGGTTATCTTGGTTATCATATCGCTCTCCACCATTATACGGGCTTGGCGGACAGCGTTTTTGAATGCGTTAGCGTTCGAAGAGCCGTGGGCTTTTATCAGCGGCTTGCGCAGGCCCAGCAGCGGTGCGCCGCCGTGCTCGGTGTAGTCCATCGATGCTTTTAGACGAGTAAGCCCCGTCCTTATCAGAATGCCCGCGAACTTGGTTTTGGTGTTCTTAAGCAGGATACGCTTGAACTCCGCAGCCATCCATTTGCCCATGCCTTCGGTCAGCTTGAGTGCCACATTGCCGGTAAAGCCATCGCAAACAGCCACGTCGCAGCCTCCCAACGGCAGCTCTCTGGCCTCTACGTTCCCGATAAAGTTTACCGGGCTCTCGCTGAGCAGCGCGCCGGCCTCAATTTGCAATGCCTGGCCCTTACCGGCTTCGGTACCTATGTTCAAAACACCCACCCGTGGGGCGGTAATACCCAGCACGTTTTCCATGTAGGCACTGCCCATAATGCCGAACTGCTGGAGCATCTCGGGGCGGCACTCGGCGTTAGCCCCGCAGTCTATAAGCAGGTAGCAGCCCTTCGCGTTGGGGATAACCACCGCCAGCGCACTCCGCCTAATGCCCCGCAAGCGCTTGACAATAATCGAGCCACCCATGGCCATCGCTCCGGTGTTCCCGGCGGTGACAAATGCCTGGCCCTGCCCATCGGCCAGCAGCTTCATCCCTACCGCCATTGAGCTGCCTGTGTACTCGCTGAGTATCAGGTTAGGGTCGGCATCCATCGGGATTACCTGCGCAGCGGACACAATGCTCATCCCCTCAAGGCTGAGCTTATTTTGCTCGGCTGCCGCGCGTATTTCGGCCTCGTTGCCGCATAGGGTTATGTTCACGCCATACTCTTTCACGGCCAGGGCCGCCCCTTTTATCACCTCGGTGGGGGCGTGGTCGCCGCCATGGGCGTCCATGATTATGTTCATGCGCGTCTCCAATCGGGAAATATTATGGTCTATCCAAGTGCGGATTTTAGCGCTTGTAATGCCCTCTCGGCCAATGCTTCGTACCGTTCCTGCTTGCTTTTGATCCTAACCTCCAGCGAAGGCAGCAGACCCATACTCGCACCCATCGGCTGAAAGTTCGTAACGCTCTCATCGGCGATGTAACTGCTCAGCGCACCCAGCATAGTCGTGGGCGGCAGCTCAAGCACCGGCCGACCGGTAAGGCGGCGAGCTAGCTGCCCAGCAGCCAGGATTCCGCTGGCGGCACTCTCCATGTAGCCTTCCACTCCGGTCAGCTGTCCGGCAAAACAGAGCAGCGGTTGCTCACGCAGTGCAAAAGTTCTGTCCAGCAGCCGGGGAGAATCTATGAATGTGTTGCGGTGCATCACCCCAAAGCGGGCAAACTCGGCGTTCCCAAGCCCGGGAATTAGCGAAAATACCCGTTTCTGCTCTCCAAACTTCAGATTGGTCTGGAAGCCTACCAGATTGTATAGAGTTGCCGCCGCGTTTTCCTGCCGCAATTGAACTACTGCCCATGGGCGTCTGCCGGTGCGCGGGTCGGTCAGTCCCACCGGCTTGAGCGGCCCAAAGCGCAGGGCGTCTTTGCCCCGCCCGGCCAGCACCTCGACAGGCATACAGCCCTCGTAAAACTTGGCACCGTCCCCTTCAAAGTCTTTTAGCGGTGCTCGCTCGCCGGCAACCAACTGCTCCCAGAAATGCTCGTATTCCTCCTGATTCATCGGGCAGTTGAGGTAGTCTTCGCCGCCACGGCCGTACCGTGCCGCAGGGAAAGCGATAGATTTGTCAATCGAGCCCGCCGTTACTATAGGCGCGGCCGCGTCATAAAAGCTTAGATGTGCCCGGCCCAGCCTCTGACCGATTGCCTGGCTCAGCGCCGGAGAGGTCAGCGGACCGGTGGCTATAATCACCGGTGGGTCGGGTAGTGCGGTCACTTCCTCCCGCACAAGTCGGATGTTCTGATGCCCCTCTATAACCTGGGTAGTCAGCCGGGAGAACTCGTCTCTATCCACAGCCAGCGCCCCGCCAGCGGGAACCGCGCAGCGCTCGGCTATCTCCAGCAGCAGGCTGCCCATCAGGCGCATTTCCGCTTTCAGTAGCCCGGCTGCAGTGCCCACCCGCGCTGCCTTTAGTGAGTTTGAGCAAACAAGCTCAGCAAGGCTGTCCATCTGATGGGCAGGGGATTTCGCAATTGGCTTCATCTCGTATAGCGTAACAGCAAAGCCTAGGTCAGCTAAACGATAGGCGGCTTCGCAGCCGGCAAGACCTCCACCTACCACAGTTACCGACTTATTCATCTTCTGTGCTGGCTTTCTTCTCTATCGGCTTCTCGAAACCGCAGCCCTCTTTGAGACAGTGGATTTTTCCGCCGCGGCCCATCTTGCGGAAGAGTGTAGCGCTGCATTTGGGGCAGGGTTCGGGGGTTGGCTTATCCCAGGTCATAAAGTTGCAATCGGGGTAGCCCTCGCAACCGAAGAAGCCCTTACCGTTCTTGCTCTTTTTGGCCAGCACTTTCTTGCCGCAGACCGGGCAGTTTCCGCCGGTCTCCTGTACGATCTTCTTGGTATTGCGACATTCCGGGAAGCCGGGGCAGGCCAGGAATTTGCCGAACCGGCCCAGCTTGATTACCATGTTCTTGCCGCAAAGGTCGCAGACAACGTCGGTGGCTTCGTCCGGCACTTTGACCCGGGTGCCCTCCATGTTTTTCTCGGCGGTCTCAAGAGTAGAGGCAAACTCGGTGTAAAATTCATCCAGCAGGCGAATCCAATCGGTTTTGCCCTCTTCCACTTGGTCGAGCTTTTCCTCCATGTTGGCGGTGAAGTCGGCATCCACAATGCTCTGGAACTGCTCTTCCATCAGCTTGGTGGTCACTTCCCCAAGGCCGGTTGGCAGCAGCTGCTTTTTCTCCCGCTCGACATAGCCGCGATTGATTATGGTCGTAATCGTCGGCGCGTAGGTAGAGGGCCGGCCGATGCCGTTCTCCTCCAGCGTCTTTATCAGCGAGGCCTCGGTGTATCGCGGCGGAGGCTGAGTGAAGTGCTGGTTGGGGGTGAGCTGTTTAACGTCCAGCACCTCGCCCTTCTCGAATTCGGGCAGGGCCTCGGGGCGCTCGCCCTCTTGGCCTTCGTCCACCTCAACTTCATAGAGCTTGGTGTAGCCGTCAAACTTTACCGTAAACCCGGAGGCGGTAAAGGTGTACTCACCCGCCGCAATCTTGACCGAGACAGCGTCTAACAAGCAGGTCTCCATCTGGCAAGCGATAAAGCGCTCCCAGACCAGCTTGTAGATTTTGTATTGGTCGAGTGTAAGACTGGCTTTAACCTGCGCCGGAGACAGCGAAGGCATAGACGGCCGGATACACTCGTGGCCGTCCTGAGAGCCCTTCTTGGACTTATACACTCGCGGGGAGGCAGGCAGGTACTGCTTCCCGTAAGTTTTCTCAATGTAGTCGGTAGCTTCGGCAATCGCCTCGGCCGAGATGCGCAACGAGTCGGTACGCATATAGGTGATTAGACCTACCGCGCCGTGCCCCTGCACGTCTACACCCTCATAGAGCTCTTGGGCGGCCTTCATTGTCCTCCGCGCCTGGAAGCCCATCTTCTTGGAGGCCTCCTGCTGGAGGGTGGATGTAATAAACGGCGGTGCGGGTGACTTCTTGCGCACACTCTTCTTGACTTCCGCTATGGTAAAGTCCTTGCCCTCAACTTCGGAGAGAATCTGCTTGGCAGTCGCCTCGTCACCAATCTCTATCTTCTTCCCACCCTTGGAATGGAGCTTAGCGGCGAAAGTTTTCTTCTTTTTGGCTTGAGCTAGGGCGGCATCAATAGACCAGTACTCCACACTCTTGAAGCTTTTGATTTCCTCTTCCCTATCCACAATCAGGCGAACGCAGACGCTCTGCACTCGCCCGGCAGAAAGCCCCCGGCGCACTTTACGCCAGAGAAAAGGGCTGAGCTTGTAGCCGACTATACGGTCAAGCACCCGTCTTGCCTGTTGGGCGTTGACAAGGTCTTGGTCAATCTGGCGGGGGTTACTCATCCCCTCGTTGACGCCGGCTTTGGTAATTTCGTTAAAGGTCACGCGGTTCATGTCCTGGGGGTCCAGGTTCATTAGAGCCGCCAAATGCCAGGAGATAGCCTCGCCCTCGCGATCAGGGTCAGTCGCGAGGTAGACCTTTTCGCTCTTCTTCGCTTCCTTCTTGAGCGTTTTTACAAGCGCAGCCTTCCCCTCAATCTCGATGTATTGGGGGGTGTAACCGTTTTCTAGGTCAATACCAAACTTGGACTTGGGCAGGTCGCGTATATGACCGTTGGAGGCCAAAACTTCGTAGTCGGCCCCCAGATATTTTTGGATAGTCTTCGCCTTGGCGGGCGACTCCACAATGACTAGCTTAGACATGTATACCTCCGTATTTATCAGATAACAAATAACATTGAAGCCATGTGCAAATCAGGCGTTGCCTTTGTTATTTGGTATTTGCTACTTATCTTTTACACTTACAGGCTAAACCGCCTGCCGGGATACCCCTTGATTAAACCATATATTTCTAGCTGCGTCAATGCCGATTGGATTTTGGCCAGCCCAAATTGGCACTCGTCAGCTATGGTCTCGACTGTTTTTGGCTGTGTGCCCAAAAGGGCGTAAACTTCCCGCGCTGGGCCATAAATCTCTTCGGGTAGGCTCTTGGGGGCGGGCCGCTCCGGTTTCGGCTCCGGAGTTTTATCCAGTGAGCCGGCAGGTGTTTGCACTTCCTGTGCTTTCCCATCCCTCGCCGGATTATACGCCGTCAGCTCCGGTATTCGCTCAGGGCAAAGCCCTTTATAGTTTCGATGGGCAAACTCGCCCAAAATATCGTGCGCACTCTCAGTGAGCTTAGCGCCCTCTTTAAGCAGCTTATGCGTCCCTTGCTCCCGCACCGAAAATATGCTGCCGGGCACCGCAAAGACTTCCCGACTTTGCTGCAAAGCGTGGGCGGCGGTCAACAGCGATCCGCTCTTCATATCGGCTTCAACCACCAGTGTACCATCGCTCATCCCCGAAATAAGTCGGTTGCGCATGGGGAAATTCGCCTTGAGTGCCTCGGTCCCCAATGGGTACTCGGTAAGCACCGCGCCGCTTTCCACAAGGTTGCGCTTGAGCTGGGCACTGCCGCTGGGGTAGTCGACATCTATCCCACAGCCCAGAATGCCTATGCTTTTGCCGCCGGCCTTTAGGGCCGCCGTGTGGCAAATTGTATCTATCCCCTTGGCGAGACCACTGACCACAACGGCACCGCAAGCGGCAAGCTCCTGCGCTATTTTGCGCCCAACATCCCGTCCGTATTCGGTAAAGTTCCGCGTACCCACCATGGCGATAACCAGTGTTCCCTGCAGGCAGGTAAGGTCGCCCTTAACATAAAGCGCCGCCGGCTTAGCGTGGATATTTTGCAGCAGAGGCGGGTAGAACGGGTGGTCGGGTGTTATTATCTCGCAGCCTTTACTAAGGGTGCGGCGCTTGATCTCCTCGGCTGTGCGCAGGGCCGGCTGCCAGGCCATGAGCTCATCCTCTTTGAGCATGGAGAGCACCTGGCCGCGCGCTTCAATCCCCCGCAGAATATCGGCGGGATCGGGGAAATATTCCAAAATCTGGTGAGAGCGGCGGGTGCCAATCCCCAAAAGCAGCTGGTACCAAATCCAGATTGCGCTGTCAGTCATGGGATACCTCCCGGTTACGATTTTTAATCGTACTTCATCATTTCCCAAAGCAAAATCCCTGCCGCCATTGCGGCGTTAAGGCTCTGCGTTCCGCCCTGCATGGGAATAGCAACGCTGCCGGTGCACTCGCGTACTACTTCTTCTGGCAATCCGGCACCCTCGTTGCCGATTACTATGGCTTTTCCGCCCGACTCGCTTAGACAGGCAGGGAGGCGCGCCCCTTCTCGCAACGCAGTTGCGAAGACTTCGATACCCACTTCACGCAGGGCCCTTATCTGCCCGTGTATGTCGTCAGTCTGCACAACCGGCAGCCTAAACACCCCACCCATCGAGGCCCTTAGGGTCTTAGGAGAGTAAAGCTCGACACACCCGCAAAGGAACGCGGCGCTCACACCCAAGGCGGCAGCTGTCCGCAGTATACCGCCCAGGTTGCCAGGGTCGCGCACCTCATGCAGAAGCAGGTACCGCCCCCGGGAGTTCATTTCCAATGTGGCGGGTTGCGTCTGCTCCAGTATAGCGAAGACGCCTTGGGTAGTCCCCTGCTCGCTTACGCGCTCGGCTAGGGTTTCGTCTATCCAGATAGTTTGCAGCGCCGCTTCAATGAGCGCCTTTAACTCCGGCGTTTTTTGCAAGGCCCCCGGTGTGATCATCACACTTTGCGGGCACAGTCCGGCATCCACGGCATCCAGGCAGAGGCGGGACCCCTCAAGCACAAACAGGCCGGACTCTTCCCGGGCTTTCTTGCGCCGCAGAAGAGAGTCCAGCTGTCTTACGTGTGGGTTTTCTCGGGATCGCACCACCTGCATATCGGGCATGTCTTGCTCCCTAGGTAAGGTTAGAGGACAGACGTCAGGAGCATCTCTGCCGGCCCAACTTCTATCCTCTGAATTTTTATTTTGCTGCTTTTGCCTTCTCTACCAGAGCGGTGAACGCGCTGGGGTCAGCTATGGCGATTTCGGAAAGCATTTTGCGGTTTAGGTCAATTCCGGCTTTCTTGAGCCCGTTTATAAACGTAGAGTAGTTAGCGCCGTTTAGCTTGCAGGCCGCAGAAATACGGGTAATCCACAGCTGGCGGAAGTTGCGCTTGCGCTGTTTGCGGCCAATGTAAGCGTACTGCCCAGAGCGGTAAACCGCCTGTTTAGCCATCTTAAAATGCTTGCTCTTTGAGCCGTAGTAGCCCTTAGCCAGGGTTAATATTTTCTTTCTTCTTTTGTGGGTCATCGTCGCTCTTTTTATACGAGCCATAGTAGGCTTACCTCCAGTCTATTTGTAGGGGATCAAAAGCTTGATTGCCTTGGTGTTGGTAACGTCAACCAAGGTGCCTTTGCGCAGTCTGCGCTTGCGCTTCGCGCTCTTGCCAAAGTCCGAACTGTTCAGGTTGTGGCGCTTAAATGCGCGCGCACGCTTGATTTTGCCGGTACCGGTGACGCTAAAGCGTTTTTTTGCCCCGGAATGGGTTTTAATTTTGGGCATTGGGTGTTCCTCCTTATTTTTCCTTGCTCGCTCCTCCGGGCCAAAGGACGGCCCTACGGGCTCCGCATCATAGTTATAAACGCAGTGAGTGGGTGGGTGGGTGGGTGGGTGGGAGAGCGCCAGCCTCAGGTGAGCGTTTGATATACTGAGTTTATTTATTTGGCGGGCTTGAGCGGGGTTATAAACATAACCATGCTGCGCCCTTCCATTTTGGGCAGCTTATCTATTTTGCCAAGTTCACCGAGGGCCTCGGCCACTTTTTCCATCAGGACTGTGCCTTGGTTAGAGTGCGCCATCTCCCGCCCTCTAAAGCGGATAGACACCTTGACCTTGTCGCCTGCGCCCAAAAAGGCGGTGGCGTGCTTCAGCTTGGTTTCCAGGTCGTGTTTATCGATTTTTAGGGAGAGACGGATTTCTTTGGTCTCGACTATCTTTTGGTTTTTGCGCGCCTCTTTGTCCCTTTTGGCCTGTTCAAACTTATGCTTGCCAAAGTCCATTATCCGGCAAACCGGCGGCACACCCTGCGGGGCGATCATAACAAGGTCCAGGTTTTTTTCCGTGGCGATTTCAAGGGCACGCGCGCTGCTCATAACCCCGAGTTGCTCGCTGTTTTCGCCCACGACGCGAATCTCTTTTTCCCTAATCTCCTCGTTGATAAGCTGTTCCTTTTTTGCGATTGTAAAGCACCCCCAATTAATTAGTCGGACACGATGGCAACAAAAAAAGCAGGGCACACACTTACCGCCCCGCATACAAAAACCGGCACCGATAGCCGGCGCGCCTCTTCTGTATTGACCACGCCAGGCTCAAAAGTGGCCGGCGGGTGAGAGCGCAGGGCGCTCTGCTTTGTTGTCTTATGTAGATGATTCTAGCAGATGATTGCGGCGTTGTCAAGAAAAATTTGCACAGCCGGTGGGTTGCGTTTACATTTCCAGTACCCCCGTGATATAATTGAGCGAAATCATTCAAGTCTTGGGGTGAGTTTCAGTGAAAATTGCGAAAATCATTATCGCGATAACCAGTTTCATAATATCTATTGGCCTTTTGGATGACGCAACGAGAGGCATTGGATATCCCCCTGACCCAACTATGACTTTTGCTGCGGGTACGGCAGCATTCTTTATAAGTGCGGCAAGTATTTGGGGGCTATGCTCAAAAAGTAAAAATGGCGGGATTGTTACAGCAATATTATACATAGGCGCTGTCGCCGCATGTGTTGTAGCCGCCTGGGATTTTGCAGTATACGCATCACTGGCGTTTGCAGCTTTCTTTTTAGCATGGTGCCTGAAAATTCCCGAAGAAACAAATCAAGAGGCTAGAGACAGAGATACTTAATCGCCCCTGTTTAATCGGGGCGATTTTCTTTTTGCAGGCATTCGCAGCCTAGCTAACCACCCGAAACATAAAACTAAACAGATACCCTCTGCCCAAATTCTCGGCGTTGACAAATGTGCCCCCACCATCCGTAATAGCTATGTAAGTGTACGTCACCAGCGCCAGCGACCATACAATCAGCGCCGCCCAGCCAACACCCAACAGCCCGCCCAGCGCGCTGTTGATCGGCCCAACCAGAGGTATGCGATTTACCGCGCGGAAAACCGACACCACCCGGCGGCTGATAAGCAAAAATATGATGAACAAAATGGTCGCAAAAATTACCCGCAAAAGGGCAATTACAGGCGGGGCAACGGCACCGTCGACTGCGGTCTCAATGGCGGGGCCAAGCTCGTGGATGGCCATTGGGTCGATCGTGCTGGCCGCCGCAAATATTATCCCGGCCAGCAGAGCGGGTACAAGGCCGGCAAACCCGGTCTCCATCTGCTCGGTAAGCTGGTTGTATATGGACGTCATTATCACACTGCGCAGGAAGCGCTCGTAGATAAACACAGCCAGTGGTGCGCTCAACCAAATCGCACCTATCGCTGAGGCAGCCGCGCTCACAAGCCCGAGCACTCCTTTAACAAAGCCGCCACTGGCACACTTCGTAACCGCGATAATCAAAACAAGCAGCGCAAGCACATCAAAAATTACCCAGGTAAACTCTCCCAAAGTTATGCTCCTTTCCGGCGGATTAATCGCCCTCTACAGTTTCGTACACGGCGGCCTCTGTAACATCAATTTCTATCGGCCCCAGCACGCGTATCTCCCCGTAGACAAAGTAATAAAGTGTGCCTCCCGCCAATAAGATGCGCTGTATGCCGACTTGCTCGTGCTTGCCCTGCTCATTCATGGCGTGGTCGTAGACCGTAATTCCCCCGGTGGTGAGAATGAACACACCAATACTGCCCACCTGCATATCTCGCACGGCTTGCTGCGGGGTGGCCCGGCCAAGCTCCTGACCGCTCTCCCCGAAGAGGATAGCGGTCTGCACACGGTTTTCGGGGTTTTCGCCCAACAGCAGTATCTGACCATCGCCCACCCGTGAAGAGGCCACTGCCCCGCCCACTATATCATGAGAGCCTACAATCCTGCCTGCACCCGTGTCTATCACCCGCAGGCCGTGGTCGGTTATCACGGCTATTCTGCCGTAGTTCAGGTATTCCAGCCCCAGGATAAACTCACCGTGGAATTCCATGCGAACCAGTGGCTCTTCCCGATCAAACACAAACGCCGTAACGGTTGAGTAGAGCTCCCCACCTTGGGTGGCAAAGCTGCCCGCCGCAACCTCATTGCCGCTTGGACAGAGGGCTACCATCGCCACCAGCTCGGAGGTATTCCGCCTAAACCGCTCACCAAATTGTTCGTTAAAGACTATCAGCTGGCTCCTGAACTGCATAGTCGAGCTAACTATGGCGTAGTTGCCGGTACGCCCCAGAGCTGCGGCCCTTATGGGACTGTCGTGCTCACCCTCTAATATCTGCCGATTCTGAAAGTGAATGGTAAACGCCTGCCCACCCACCGTGTACGTAAGCATACGGTTGCCCGCGGTTAGCAAAACAGCCCCTTGTCCCACCCGCTGGGCACTGAGCAACTCCCTGCCATTGCGGCCGTACAGGTGGAGATTGGCGCCGTTTATCACCGCTATATCGCTGCCCAGGGCCCGTACCTGTTCTAGGTTGCCCGCCGGCATCCGCACCGGAAAGCCTGGACCACCCAGTCTGCCAAAAAAGTTTTGCGCAAGTGTTGGCAGTTGGTGCTCAACAAGCATAGTGCCCATAGAGCGCGCGGCAAATATAAGCCCGGCAATCAGCGCAAGAATAATCAGCCGCCGCAAAAAAAGACCCCGCTTGCGCTTGGTTCGAAGCCTATTAAAATCAGTTGCCTGGCCCATGGTTTTCCCGGTTTGGCGTGCCATGATTCCCCCTGTTTGTTTAGCTATACTCATCGAACTTCAAAAGAAGTTCACTTTTGAAGCAGCGTGCTAAAGCACGCTGACTGGCTCAGTGCGCCGGTCGAACCGTGTATACGTCACCGGCGGCTTCGCCGCACACACTCTTTCGAGTGTGTAAACTTGAAAATCTAAAGAACGATTTTCAAGTTCGGTGACTATAATCGTAAAATACATCGCTCAGGTAAAGTCCGCAGGCCGGGGCGGTCTGGCCTGCCCGGGCCCTGTCTTTGCCGGCTATAATCTCAGGTATACACCCGGCGGGCAACCTGCCGGAGGCTATGCCCAAGAGTGTACCCACCATTATACGCACCATCTTGTAGAGAAAACCGTCGCCGCGCACAGTAAAGAGGATAAGCTCATCCTGCCGCTCAACAGAAAAGTGCGTTACCGTTCGCACTGCGTCCCCCGGCTTTCCGCCCTTTGCCTTGAACGCGGAAAAGTCGTGCCGGCCAAGAAAATCCTGAGCCTGGGCGTGAAGCGCGGTCGCGTCTATAGGGTAAGCCACACGGTGGCAAAGCCCTACCAGAAAAGGGTCGCGCACTCTGGAATTCAACAGCTTGTATGTGTACTCCTTGCCGGTGGCGCTGTAGCGCGCGTGGAAGTCGGGCGGTACCTCCCGGCATGAAGTTACGGCAATATCGTCGGGCAGGTGGGCGTTTAGTGCAAGTGGCAAGCCATCGCATGAGACAGTGCTATCGGTTAGGAATGAAAGGCAATACTTACCGGCATGTACCCCCGCGTCTGTCCGGGAGACACCTTTGACGTCCCCTCGGCTGCCCAATACTCGCTCAAGCGCGTCCTGCAGAACAGTGCAGACGCCGGTGGCGTTTTGCTGCACCTGGTATCCCGCGTAGTTTGTCCCCACAAAGCGTATGGTAAGCAGCAGGTTGCGCCCCCCACTCATCGCAGTGTACCCGGTATGCCTAAGGCCGGACCCGATATGTTGATGGCTACTACCGCAAAGACAAAGGCAATGGTAAAAACGGCAGCCCAAACATCAACGCCAGAAAAAGCCAAAACCCTCAAACGAGTGCGCCCTTCGCCACCATGATAGCAGCGGCTCTCCATTGCAAGTGCCAGCTCCTCTGCCCGGCGAAAAGCAGAGACAAACAGCGGAATAAGAATGGGCAACATGGCCCGCATCCGCTGGAGAATATTACCGGACTCAAGGTCGGCCCCACGAGCCTTTTGCGCCGACATAATTTTGCCTGTCTCCTCAATCAGGGTTGGGATAAAGCGCAAGGTGATAGTCATAATCATAACGATTTCATGCACCGGGGCCTTTATCTTTTTCAGCGGCGAGAAGAGCGCCTCCAGCCCGTCGGTCAGGGCTATAGGCGAGGTCGTGTATGTCAGCAGGGCGCTACCGGCAATCAGACAGACTATGCGCAGGCACATGTGCACGGCCAGCCGTATTCCCTCGGCGGTAATAGAGAGCCGCCAGAACTCCCATAGTGGCTCACCGCTCACAAAAAATAGGTTGAGTATACCGGTGAAGATGATTATGGGCAGCACCGGCTTTAAGCTCTTCAAAATCAGCCGAAGAGCAATCCCAGAGGCTGGGTAGGTAATTAGCACAAACACTGCCCCCACCAGCAGCGACAGGAGGTTCTGCGCCAGGAATAGCATAACTATGTAAGCGCCGGTGACGACTATCTTTGCCCGGGGATCCATCAGGTGTACGGGGGACTGCCCCGGGAAGTGCTGGCCTATGGTAATATCGCTGAGTTTCATCGGTTTCTTTCCTTCTCGCCCAGTGCGGACAGGATTGCGGTTTTCGCGGCACCCACTGTAAATATTTCGGGGCTAACAGGCAGGCCCTCTCGGTGTAAACGGGTGCAGATTTTGGTTATCTGCGGCGGGCTTAGGCCGAGTTGCTCAAGCTGCTCGGCCCTTGCAAACACTGCCCTGGTGTCATCGTACATAAACACTCGCCCGCGGGCAAGCACAAGCACTTTGTCGGCCAGTCTGGCTATGTCCTCCATGCTGTGGGAAACCAATAGGACAGTGTTCCCCTGTTGCTGGTGGTACTCCTTTATCTCGCCGAGGATTCTGTCCCGGCCACGAGGATCAAGCCCGGCGGTGGGTTCGTCCAGGACAAGCACCTCCGGGTTCATGGCAATCACCCCCGCAATCGCCGCCCGGCGCTTTTGGCCACCGCTGAGCTCGAATGGCGACTTTTGCAGCATATCCTCGGGCAGTTCTACAAACCGTGCGGCCTGGCGCACCCGAACATCGACCTCGTCCGGGGTGAGGCCCATGTTAGTCGGCCCAAATGCGATGTCTTTGTAGAGCGTCTCTTCGAACAGTTGGTATTCCGGGTACTGGAAGACCAGCCCCACCTTAAAGCGGAACCGGCGTATCTGTTTTGGGTGCTCCCAAGTATCTTCACCGTCTATCAGCACCCGGCCTGAGGTGGGACGCAGCAGTCCGTTAAAGTGCTGGATAAGCGTGCTCTTACCCGAACCAGTGTGGCCGATTACCCCCACAAACGCGCCCTTCTCTATCTCAAGGTCAACGTCGTGTACAGCGGCTTGTTCAAAGGCGGTACCCTGGGAATAGACGTGGCTTAGGCTCTCTGTTTTGATAATAGCGGGCATCTATTCCTCCCAGCGGGTAGCCGCGGTTGATTCGTATATAACCAGCGCTGTACACTCGCTAGTGGACAGCGCATGCTTGATGTCCACGACCTTGGCCCCACTCTCGGCGAGCCACTGGTTCACCAGCTTCTCCAAACCACCCATTGTGAATGCCGTGAATCCTTTTACCCTTATCACAGTTGCTCCTCCTCGTCGTATTCGATGTCCTCGAGCTCTTCCCCGCCCTCGGCCTCGCCCACTTCCATAAAGTCGGCCAGCAGCTCCCGAGATTTCTCCAGCGCGGCATAGGGCACATAAAACCCTATGATGTCACCGAAGTGCCCGAATATAGCGTTAAATGCGCTGCCCTGTGTGCTCTTTTTCATACAGGGGATGCCGTTCTCCCCCAGTACTTCTTCAATACCACCCGACCAGAGCAGCTCTTTGCTCAGCAGGTATACAGGGTCATTGTCCTTTGGCGGACGCAGCTTTTTGTGCCTGCAATCAGGGCATTTGCCTTCGTCCGGCTCGATAAGTATCATGCAAATTTCGCAGTAAAGCATTTTGCTTCCCTCCTTAGTCAACCACAGACGTCTTGCGAAGCTTGTGCCAAACCACCCCGCGTCTGCGGACAGCACCACTCCATGGAGGGTACCACAAAGCGGCTGGGTGGCTGGCCAATACCTATTTAAGAATTTGCAGCAGCGCGTGCACGCATGCGTCTTCGTCAATTATCTCACCAGGCAAGTTGACCCCGGCGCACCGCAGCTCGTAGCAGAGTTTGGCAGCCTGCGGAACATCCAGCCCCGCGCCGGTCAACAGCTGGGTGTGAGAGAAGACCTCCCCCGGCGGTGCGTCCAACAGGACTTTGCCGGCATCCATCACCACCACTCGTTCGGCCCGTGCGGCCTCGTCCATGTAGTGGGTGATAAGTACGACGCTCACCCCGTGGTTTTTGTTAAGCGCCTCCAGGGTTAACATAACCTCACGGCGGCCCCGCGGGTCGAGCATAGCGGTGGGCTCGTCCAACACGATGCAGTCCGGGCGCATGGCAATTATCCCGGCAATTGCCACCCGCTGCTTCTGCCCACCGGACAGCCGATGGGGTGGGTGGGTAGCGTACTCGGTCATTTCGACCGCCGCAAGGGCGTCGTCCACCCGGCGGCGAATTTCGCCGGTGGGCAACCCTAGGTTTTCCAGGGCAAAGGCTACGTCCTCTTCAACCACTGTAGCAACAATCTGGTTATCAGGGTTTTGGAAGACCATCCCTACCCGGCGGCGCACCTCAAGCAGCTTGTCCTGCTGTTGGGTGTCGATGCCGTCTACAAAAACCTCGCCTTTGGTAGGAATCAGAATCGCGTTAAGCAGCTTGGCAAAGGTGGACTTCCCCGAGCCGTTGTGCCCAAGCACCGCCACAAACTCTCCTCGGCCTATTTCCAAGTTTATGCCATCAAGCACTGTGGCTCCCGGCGTCTGGCCTTCCTGCGCCGGGTAGTGGAAGCTGACGTTACGGCAGCTTATCAGTTTCAATTCTCATCCTCCGTATATTATAGTTAGGAATTATTAGGTTATCGCCTAAAAGAGTATGTAATGGCTTTTTGGGGGCAAGCGTCAACACATTCACCACACAGTATACACTCGGCGTTTCTCATCTCTCCATACTCAACCATTTCTTTTACGCTAAGGCTCATGGCACATTTGCGCGTACATATATTGCAGCCATTGCAGTTTTCCTTGGTAGCTTCTAGACGCAACCTGGGCAACTTTAGCCACTGAGATACTTTTGTTCCTATAATCATAAACGGAGCCATCCAACACACACAATGACACCACGTGCGACCACCCAGCGTAAAAGCTAAAATGAGGATGCTCAAAACAACGCCATAATAAATAAAATAACTGTATATCGGCCCCAGAAACAGACCTCTTTCAACCATATATTGGGGGATTATCTCCATGCTGCCTGCACGGATAAAAAGTACAGTTATCAAAGTAACCCACGGAACCCAAATGAACCACTTGATAAGGTTGCGCTTTCCGACCTTTGTCCTTTTACCACTTACCAGCGCTAGGCACTCCCCCAATCCGCCACCTGGGCATAGCCAACCGCAAAACGCTCTGCCCATGAAAAGAGATAAAGCGAATTGAAGTGTGAACAGAATGAAGCTGCCCGTAACAATACCAGCTAATGCCCCCCATACAATTGTCCAAGGGGATAACCAATGTTGGATTATGGGAAAAAGCAAAAAGGCCACAATGATAATTGATTTTCTAAGTCGTTGCCTACTGTTCATTTTGGAGTCCCTTAATATTTTCTTCTGTGCTTTTAGTCACCCACAACGCCGAACCACCGCACGGCAGCACCCCACCTGTGGCGCTAACCGACAAACCCAGCTCGTAGCAGAGCACCTGCCCCCCCAACCTAGGTACAATAAGCGCGTCGAGCATATACTTCATCACCCAGGGGCTGAGCCCGGCGGTATAGCTGTTTAACAAAAAGAAGCGCGAACCCTTGTCCAGCAGGGCGGTAGCCTCTTTTAGCAGATCGTAGATACAGTCTTCGAGCTTCCAGACCTCGCCGCCCGGGCCGCGACCATAGGAGGGCGGGTCCATAATTACCCCACCGTAGCTGCGCCCCCTGCGGATTTCACGGGCAACGAACTTTTGGCAGTCATCAACTATCCAGCGGATAGGGTGCTGCTCAAGCCCGCTTAGCTGTGCGTTCTGCCGCGCCCATGTAACCATCCCTTTAGAGGCGTCCACATGACAGACTTTTGCCCCTGCAGCCGCGCAGGCAAGTGTCGCGCCACCCGTGTACGCAAAAAGATTGAGCACCTCAAAGTCGCTCGCACAACCGCCAAGCAACTCGTCTAATACATCCCAGTTGGCAGCCTGTTCCGGGAAAAGCCCTGTGTGCTTAAAACCGGTGGGCCGCACCGCAAACTTCAGCTGCCGGTAGGAAATTTCCCACTGTTCGGGCAGGGGGCGGGCGATCTCCCAGTTGCCACCTCCGCTGGCCGAGCGGTGGTATATCGCGTGTACACGCTCCCAGTCCGCGCTTATCCTTGGCTGATTCCAAACGACTTGTGGGTCCGGCCTGGCGAGCAGAATCTTACCCCAGCGCTCGAGCTTTTGGCCCCCAGTCGCATCCAGTATCTCAAAATCCTTCCAGCATTTTGCAACTTTCATTGTGTGAGAGCCTTTCCTTTAGCTGTTCTGTCACGCTTTGGCAGAGGGATGTTATCTCGGCTTTGTCGCTGCCCTCTATCATCACCCGGATAAGCGGCTCAGTACCAGAGGGCCGCACGAGGATTCTGCCCTCGCTGCCCAGGGCCGCCTTCGCGTCCTCTATAATCTGCTTGGCCCCGGCGTCTACATCCAGCGCCGACTTCATTACGGCGTCCGCCTGCATGTTTATCATAACTTGTGGGAAAACCTTCATCTGCCCGGCCAGCTCACTGAGCTTCTTGCCGCTCTTTTTGAGGATGCTCAGCAGTGTGAGTGCGGTCAACTGCCCGTCCCCGGTGGCTATGTGGTCGGAGAGTATAACGTGGCCGCTCTGCTCACCGCCCAGATTGTAACCGAACCTCAGCATCTCTTCGAGAACGTAGCGGTCACCCACTTTGGTTGTCACCAGATTAAAACCGTTCTCCCGTGCAAATTTTTGCATACCCAGGTTGCTCATAACGGTCGCTACAATGGTGTCGTGCTTGAGGATACCACGCTCGCGCATATCCTGAGCAAATATGCAGAGCAACTGGTCTCCGGTGACAAGGGCACCGGTTTCGTCCACGGCCAGGCAACGGTCGGCGTCACCATCAAAGGCAATACCGGCGTCGTACCCGCCCTGGCGAACAATGTCCATCAACCCGGACATGTGGGTAGAACCGCACTCCCGGTTGATATTCACCCCGTTGGGTTTGTCGTGGATGATGTGGGCGTTTGCTCCCAGGTGAGCGAAAATCTCCCCCGCAGTGAACACTGCGCTGCCGTTTGAACAGTCAACAGCCACCCGTAGCCCCGAAAGATTCCCAGCAGCCTGAGTAAGCCTCTCTATATAGCCGTCGGCGAGGTTCTCCACATGCTTGATCCGGCCCAGCTCCCAGCCCCATCGGATTGTGTAGGGCTTGGCTTTGTCCAGCACTATTCGCTCAATCTCAAACTCGTCCGCATCCGAGAGTTTTTGCCCACCCGGACCGAATATTTTTATCCCGTTAAACTCGTACGAGTTGTGGGAAGCACTGAGCATAACTCCAGCGTCGGCGTGCCCGCCCTCAACCAGATACGAGACTGCCGGAGTAGGCAGCACCCCCGCAAGTAGAGCGTCCGCACCCACCGAGGTTATACCGGCAGCCAACGCGGCCCTGAGCATATCAGAAGAGATGCGGGTGTCTTGCCCTATCAAAATAACCGGCTTGCGCGCGATTTGCTCCGCCACCACCATAGCCGCCGCCCGGCCCACGTTCATGGCCAGCTTGCAGCTAAGCTCAGTGTTGGCTATCCCGCGCACACCGTCTGTACCAAAAATTCTGCCCATAATCTGCGCCCCCCCTTTGTGTAGGGGCGAACTGTGTTCGCCCGCAATCATTTGAAAACCCAGGGCGACGCGACCTTTGCGACTTCAGTTGCACAATTCGCCCCTACATTACATATGCCACATAAAGTTGGCCGTATTCCTACAACGACAGCTGCTCGGGCGGAGCCTGAGGTGTATCCTCTGGTGGGGCCAGGCCCAAATGCTGGTACGCGAGGGCAGTGACCACACGGCCCCTGGGAGTCTTGCTCAAAAATCCTATCTGCATAAGATAGGGTTCGCACATATCCTCAAGGGTGACGGCTTCTTCTCCTACGGCGGCTGCCAGGGTCTCCAGTCCCACCGGACCGCCCGCGTAGTTGCGTATAATCGTGTGTAACGCCCGCCTGTCTATGGAGTCCAGACCCAGCTTGTCAATCTCCAGCCGGTCGAGGGAGGTGTTTGCAATCTCCTGCGTAATTTCGCCATCGCCCAACACTTGGGCAAAGTCGCGTACCCGCTTGAGCAAGCGGTTAGCTATGCGTGGGGTGCCCCGACTGCGCGCCGCGAGTTCGGTCGCGCCTTTGGGCTGGCACGGAATCTCCAAAATCTTAGCCGAGCGGGTGATAATCGTCCCCAGCTCCTGTGGAGAGTAGAGCTCAAGGCGGAGTACCACCCCAAAGCGGTCGCGCAAGGGCGCGGTTATCTGCCCTGCCCGTGTGGTTGCCCCCACCAACGTAAACTTGGGCAAGTCCAGCCGTATCGAGCGTGCGCTCGGCCCCTTGCCTATAATTATATCCAGCGCGAAGTCCTCCATGGCCGGGTAGAGCACTTCCTCAACACTGCGGGAGAGTCGGTGGATTTCGTCGATGAATAGCACGTCTCCCTCGCCCAGGTTGGTGAGCAAAGCGGCCAGGTCTCCCGGCTTCTCGATTGCCGGGCCCGAAGTCACGCGCAGGTTTACATCCATAGCGTTCGCGATGATCCCCGCCAGCGTAGTCTTACCCAGCCCCGGCGGGCCGTAGAGCAGCACATGGTCAAGACTGTCCCCACGCCCCCGCGCAGCCTCAATAAAGACCGAGAGGTTGTCCTTCACCTTCTGCTGCCCGATGTACTCGGCCATTGTTTTGGGGCGCAACGAAAGCTCCGCCTCATCGTCTGGCAGAGTATCCGGGCTCATCATTCGGTTCTCGAAGTCAAGTTCCATAAGCGACACCCTTATACTTTTTCTCGCCAATCTGCAATCGCCAGCTCATCGATCTGCACAACAAGCCCGTCAAGTATCTCGTCCGCATCCGCAACATCCTGCTTGAGGGCTGGCACTCCATGCGCGAACAGCTTGCAGTACCGCTCGAGCAACTGGCCGTAATCCCAGGACAACGAGCGCTGACGGTCTTCGGTCAGCATCCGGGCAAAGTCCGGGTCCCGTTGATAGACCGGGAGCAGGTCATCCCGCTCTATGCGACCAAAGAGCCGCTGCCATTCGCCGTTGCAGAGATTCCGCTGTAGCTGGGTCAGCCTCTGCCTAATGTCAAATCCGGCTGCCTCGGGTGCTCGTTCAAAGAAGAAGCGGTGAATCGGCGCAATTTTTTCGGTGAGTGGTTCCAAGTCTTGATGCCTATATGTGTATTTGTCGTCGTGCGTGTCATCGTACTGGTCGTCCGCAAGTGCAGCCGCAAAATGGTCTGCATCGTCAACAACATTGCTGACCACCTGATGCGCGTTGTCACGCAACTTATTCACAAGCCGCGACTTCTTCCACGCCCTCCAAACAAAAGGGGCAACCACCGCCAGAATGACCAAAACGGACAGGAAAATCAAATCGCTTGGCATTGCGTTTGCCTCCCTTCACCGGTTTTCAAAGTCGAGTTCTATCTAACTTACCCTTTCACCAACCAAATCGGATATTTCGCACACAAGCTCGCTTATCGCCTGTTCGATTTCCCAGAACCCGTCCATCACATATGTGCTGCCCAGCGTCCCGACATTGTCGCACAGGTGGCCGTAGTAGGCATCGATCAGCTTGTACGCGGGCTGCGTCGCCTGCTGTTGCCCATTTGTCAGGCCGCCCAGGCATTTTTGCAGCGCGAAGATCATCCCCTCTATCCAATACATTTCCTGGCGCACGGCGTAGTCTACCACCGGGGTGCTGGCATGTGGCCCATTATCCTCGCGCGCTTGTTCGCGTTTGTCCTGGACCGCGCGGCGGACAATGTACACCAGCAGACCAGCCCCAAAAACTATAAGGATAATCAGAATAGTATTGCTGTCCATCACTTCATCCGCCTTTCATTCTGCCACAATTTTGTGTTGCTTATTATATAGCGCAGCTGCCTGCACTTTATAGCTATCTCTTCTTCGCCAGCTTCTTCAGCGCTCCTTTGATAATCTCCTCCACCGCCGTCTCCTCGGGAACCCCGGAGACCGCAAGGGTCGCGTCGGTTTGTGTGTAGCCCAGCACCACCAGCGCGCTCACAGCCTCATGGACATTGCCCGCTGAGCGGGCCGTTCCGGCGATTGTTTGCGCCTCGGTCGTGGCAAAAGAGCCGCCGCCGACTTTATCGCGCAGCTCTAAGATAATCCGCTCGGCCAGCTTTTTGCCCACGCCGGGCGCCGCTACCAACGGTTTGTGGTCGCCCGCCGCTACACAAAGAGCAAAGCGCTCAGGCGTCATGGATGAGAGCAGGGCTAGCGCAATCCGCGCGCCAACACCGGAAACATTTAGCATCATCTTAAAGCAGTCGAGTTCTTGCTTATCGGCAAATCCAAAAAGGTCTATGGCCTCGTTGCGCACCAGCATGTAGGTGTAGACAGTGGCCTCATCCCCCACACGGCCCAGCCGAGAGAGGGTGGAAAGGGTTGTCCGGCAAAGATATGCAACCCCGCCACATTCGACGGCCAGGGCACCATCCCCGGTAAAGGTCAGCGTTCCTCGAAGAGAGTAAAGCATGTATACGGCCTCCTAACGCGGCGATAGCGGGAAGTGTGAGCTTGTGCTGTGGGCGTGGCAGATGGCCACAGCCAGGGCGTCGGCAACGTCGTCGGGCTTGGGCAGAGCGGGCAGAGCAAGCATGGTCTTGGTCATCTGCATCACCTGATTTTTCTCGGCCTTTCCGTATCCAACCACCGACTGTTTGACCTGCATGGGGGTATACTCGCCAATGCTAATTCCATATTTGCGGGCACGCAGCAACACTACGCCTCTCGCCCCGGCAACGTCTATCCCGGTGGTCACGTTTTTTGTGAAGTAGAGTTTTTCTATACCCATCTCTTCCGGCGCGTGCCGCTCGAACAAAAGACCAAGCTGGTCGTAGATTTCTTCCAGCCGCTGTTCAAACGGAAGGTCGGGGGAGGTGGTTATCGCACCGTAGGCTACCGCTTTAAAGCGCGAACCGCTGTAGTCGACCACCCCCCAGCCGACTATCGCGTAGCCGGGGTCTATGCCTATAATACGTCTGACTTTCATCCAGCTACCTCGCGCTATGGTTATTCCTGACTTCTTATTGTAGCACAATTTCTTCCAATCGGCAACATACCGTGACGCAAATAGCACGGCTGCCAGAGAATGAAGAGAATCTGCACTTGCAAAAAAATGTCTTGACTTTTTCCTCTTCACAATGTAAAATGGACAACTGAATGAGCGAACCATTAGCTCAGATGGTAGAGCATTTGACTTTTAATCAAAGGGTCCAGGGTTCGAGTCCCTGATGGTTCACCAGCGGCAAGCCGCCGCAACCACTTCGCGTCTCCAGTTTATGGAGGCGCGTTTTGTTTTGCGCCCAGGGCCCAAAGCACACCTTTCAGATAAAGCCACGCTGCGTAACAGCACAAAAAATATCACAAGATCAACAGTCATTCACAAGCTACACGATAATACATAAAATTCGAACATTTTATAGCATGACCATGCAAAATTCGACAATATTCTAGCTTTTGTTTGTGATATAGTAGCAAACATAATCAAGCAATGGTGAGGGGAAACGCATTTTGAAATCCGTGATCATAGTTGACGACGATTTAGACTGGAGCGCTACTCTGTCCGATATTGTGAACAGCCGACCAGATTTTAACGTTGTCGCAACTGCTTGTAACGGAAAAGAAGGAAGACTTTTAATAGAGCACTACTTGCCCCACCTGGTCATAATGGATATTATGATGCCTGACGAAGATGGCCTAAAGGTAATTAAGCACATTCGAGAGAACTGCGGTCAGTACAACCCTTTCATTTACATAATAACAGCGATGGATACACCATCTATAGAAAATATGCTGCTTGATCTTGAAGTTGATTGTTACGACTTTAAACCTGTCGGTGCCGAAGAGCTTGTGGAAAAACTGAATTGCACTATCGTAGCCAACCCCAAAGAGGTAACATCGCACTCAAAGAAGCTTAAAGGAAAAGATGCGGCAGATATTATCGAGGGGCTTTTGTTCGAGCTCGGCATACCACCGCATCTCCATGGAAGTGACTGTATTAAGACGGCTTTATTTTTCATGTTGGACAACCCCAATATGAAAAGGAATATATACGCAATGGTGTCCGGTATTCTCAATTGTTCGTCTGACAGCGTAAAGAAAAATGTCAGAACCGCGATCGTATCGTGCATGGATTCGAACCTGTACAAATCGTTGTTTGGTACGCAGCGCACCGAAAACCTTGAGTTCTTGTTTTCAATATCCTCATTAGCCAGAAAGCGTATGCTAGAAAGTGAAGTCGCATGATTCAAGCATTGGCAAATCGTATGGCCGAGTTTGTTGTAAAGAATGACGATTCCGCGAACCGCGAGGTTCTGGCATACGGGTTTGGACTAATCGTTTCATCAATGATGACTTACATAGTAGTCTTGGGTTCTGCTTTCATTTTGGGCGTTATATACGAAGTGTTAATCGCTATATTGGTATTCTCTGTAATGAGGCTTACAATAGGCGGAAGCCATGCAAATTCCAGAATAGTTTGTTTTATTGTGTATTCAAGCGTGTTGTATTCAAGCGTTTTTCTGTCATCTATTCTCAACTTGAATGTATTTGCTATCGCAGCTCTGTACATCGTTAACGTAATGCTCTTGGTTGTGTATGCGCCGGCTGATACAGCGCAACAACCTATTGTAAAGGGAAAACTGACGAGAAAAGTTTTGGGGCTGATATTTACGTCCCTATTTTTTGGTTTTGCTTTATTAATTCCCGGAAGGCAAACAGAGGCAAATATTTTGCTGCTTATGGCCACTTTTACTTGTGTTTCTTTACACCCGCTCGTTTATCGGGTAAGCGGGTGCAAAACATCTAAACAAGGAGGAGTTCTAGAATGAAAAAAACAATTGTTTCAATAATGAAAAAATCCGGTGAGAAGGTAGCTCAAGTGCCGGCTAATGTAAGAAGCTGGCCAACAGGGTGGAATCAACCAGAAATGCCATCTGCTTTACGCAAGCAAATGAAAGAAACAGACAAGCAATAAAATATTCTCTAATACAGCGAAGCGAGCCCGATTTGGGCTCGCTGTTTTTTGTTCAAGCTAAACTATGAGCTCTGCAATAAATGTAATGTCACTGCTGTGGAGGTTGAATTCGGTTTTCACTCCAGCTTTGTTCGCCCTGTCAACAATCATTTGAACTTCGTAAAGCCCGTATCCGCTATGTCCTTCTTTGGTACTAACCCCTTTTTTAGTTAACTTAGCAGTATCAACAAGCGCATCTATAGAATTAATAACTTCAATCTTAATCCTGCCTTCATTATTTCTAATTTTCAATTTTACGCTTTTCTTATCAGATTGCAGCGCAGCGTCAAAAGCATTGTTGAGAAGATTTCCGACCATTCTGCTCAACTCTTCTTCACTTACTGATTTTAATTCAAATGCCTTAGCAGTTACTTCAACTGTGAATCTGACCTTACTTGACGCCGAAAAGATGGCCTTGGCTAAAACAATTCCGTACAGATAAGGCATATTGTCTTTAAGCCTATTATTAATCCTGCCAATGTTAATATCGTGGCGGATGTCATTTGTACGCCTTCTTAAATATCCCTCAATCTTGTCAATCTGTTTCAATTCACACAACCCTAAAAGCGTGTTTACCATATTGCGATAACCATGCTTAAACATTCTGAGGTTGTCAAGAGACTCTTCCAGCGTATCTGTATATGATTTGTGAAACTCATAATGCTCAATTTGTGTAGCTAATTTATCGAGCATTATGACTATATATATTATTGCTGATTGCATAAGAAGCTTCCATAGCGCATTGAACAAAATAGTGCTTCTGTATGTTGCGCCATCACATAAATGTGTTAAGTACATGTAATAGAGCTGGTTTGACCAAAAAATCAAAGCGAGTATTATCATAAATGCCGAAAATCCAAGTGTTGCTTTTTTGCGCGTTAAGTTTGCAATATCAAACTTGAAATAACAAACAACAATTAATGCAATAGCGAAAATAAAAGTGGATGTTATGTGCATAAAAATTGGATGGATCGTAGGCAATAGTCCATGATAAATGATCTCTACTACGTTACTGTTAAATATTGATAAAAAAAGCTGTACCGCGATTGCAAAAATCGCGGACCTGATTCGCATTTTTGCAATTAATATGTAGTATATAGCTGTAGCGCCAAAGAAAATGCCTATCATAGCAAAGGGAGATTCAAAATACAGCAACGCTATTACAGCAGCGGCTGCCAGCGTTTTCCCCCAATGCACCCGACTTTTTAGCAACCTGGTTATAATGCTGAACTGCAAAAATATCTGCACTAGGTTTATGACTACCGGAATGATTCTGTCGCTTTCGAACACAATGTTTCCTCCTTTTCATAACGAGCGCGGTTAATGAAATGTGTGTCTTATTTAGCAACAACTTAGAGCCTAAATCATTCTACCACATTTCTCTCAGAATGGTAATCACTTATATAGAAAAGAAAATCGCCTCCGGCGTAACCTCACTTAGTTTAAACAAACCACTTTCCTGCGATAAAATGCTCATAATTAGATTCCTTAATAAATAATATAAGGATAAAGTTCTCGCCCAAAAGCCACAAAAATATAGCGGCTTTGTGTTTTATCACAAAGCCGCTGGCAGTTGTAAGGCGTAGGCATTATATTTATGCTAAAGCGGCAACCGGCTCTTGATACGCAATTATATCAACGCTGCGCTTGTGATATAATATTTTTTATCCGTGTCGCATTTTGCCTGTCTCATGCGTATATGAAGTGAGGGGAGTGACGCCAGTGAGCAATAAATCACATCAGCAGATGGAGGAGATCGTAAAGCAGTATCAAGACAAGCTGCTGCGGACTGCCATCGCCATAATGGGCAACAAAGCCGACGCGGAAGACATCGTCCAAGAGGCTTTTGTCAGGCTGTTTCAAAAGAATCCCAGCTTTGAGTCTGCCGAACACGAAACCGCTTGGCTGATGCGAGTAGCCGTAAACCTATGCAAAAGCCGCCTGCGCTCCCATTGGTGGAAGAAAACTGAGCCGCTTTTAGATGCTTATCCCGCAGAGACTGAAGAGCAGCAAAATTTAATGGAAACAGTTCTGTCGCTTCCCGCAAAGTACAGGGTTGTGATCCATCTGTTTTATTACGAAGGATACTCGACAAGAGAAATAGCGAATTTAACCGAGCTCAGCGAGTCCACGGTCAGGCAACAGCTTACCCGCGCCCGCCGTATGCTTAAAGATTATTTGGAGGGAGAGTAGGCATGAAAGACTACAAAAATTACATGGACAACATCACCACGTCGGCGCAGTTGCACCAAAAAATTATGCAGCGTACAGCACAAAGCCAAGCGCCGCTTGCGCACAGCCGGTTTGTACCCCGCTATGTGGTATTAGCGGCTTGCGCAGTGGTTTTATTAGTCGGCGCCTGGCTCCTGCCCGGACTGTGGGATAATAGCACAATCGGCGGGACTGGGCCAGCTGCCATCCTCCCCTCTGACCCGGCAACTCCTCCCCATGCCACCGCACTCCCATTGTACGCTTTAACTTTCAATGCGACTGAAAATATGATGTCTGTCAGGCCAGACCGCCGCCTTGATTTTTGGCATGAGCTCACAGACGCGCAGTTTGCCGCAGCATTCCCCACACTCAACGAATCTCTTTCCGCACAAGCGCTTTATCAGAGCGATGGCACACTGATTGAAGTCGCGGCCTTTGGGTCGCTTGGGACTGAGCAGCATCTGCGAATCAGGCTTGCTGAGGGAATGGTCGCTCAAACCGTGTTAATCATACCGGAGGAGCCGCCGCATATATCCTATGTTCACCAAGTCCCTGTCACGGCCTTTATGAGCGGCGAGCGCGATTCTATGTACTTTCAAGCGGAGTTTATACTGGATAATATCGCGTACCATGTCAGCTTAATTGACAGCGAAGAGGCAGGTCAGCAGCTGCTGACCGAGCTCGTCAACAGAATCATCATCGGCGGCGCAGCCGACCTGAGCGGCCTGACAGACCCTGTCATCCCCAAGCTTCGCAACGAGCAGCTTACACTCAGCCAGGCACGTTTAGACCCCGACTTCGGCGCGTTTCTACCCACAAACCTCCCGCCTCGGTTTGGCTTTGAGTCTGCGTACAGATTTATCAATCAGGACACCAACAGTCTTTTTGTACTCTGGAGCGCCAATTTGAACACTATTCGGTGGGAAGTCTCAAGGCCCACGAGCTTCCACTTGGAACACATCGTGTCCGCAAATGAGCGCGAAAAGTTCGACATGTCGCTGTACTCCATCCCACTTGCCGCCTCTATCCCGGATGAGCTATGGCAATATGTGCAAAACCCTGTATTCCGCGCTGATGAGCTGACGCTCGACATCGTGCGGGCAAGAGCGTATTCCACAGGCAGGGGCGGAGGCGGTGCCTCAGACCAACGCATTATGAATTTCAGCGCCCTTTACGGTGACGTTGTCGTAAGCGTAAGCGCCGGCGGCGTAACACCTGAACAAATCTGGGAAATGCTTGAAGGATTGGCAAGGGAATAGCAATAGTTGTAGCACAGCCGAAAAGCACCGCCTTGCCATTTAAATGGCAAGGCGGTGCTATATTGGTTACAAAACACTGTCGAGCCTATCGGCAGCTTATCTATATTTTTTGCTCCTGGCCGCCAATATGCTCGGTAATATTTGTGGCGTGGTCTGAGCAGCGCTCCAAGTCACTGACCATGCTGGTGAATATTACGCTGTAGCGCGGGTCGCACCCTGCGCTTCTTAGCCGCTCTATATGGTTGTCGAGGTATTGCTTGGACAAGTCATCCACCTGCTGCTCCAGGTCAAACACCTCTGCAGCGCGAGAACAATCTCTCGCCTCAAGTGCTTCCAGCGTCAAGGTAAGTGCGTCCATCGTCAGGCCGCTCAGCTGTACCAGCTCATCTTCGGCCTCTTTGGGCAAAAGGGAGCGGTTTTTCTCTTCAACCACAATATACTCCGCAATGTTTTCTGCATGGTCTCCAAGGCGCTCTATATCCGATACAATTTGCAGCATGGAACCTAACCTTTCAACGTCGGCCGCCGTAAGTTCCGCGCTTTGTATACGCATCAAATACGCCGTGATTTCCTTCTTTAGGTAGTCTATAACTTCTTCTGCTTCGAGCGCCTTGGCTGCCTTTGTGGAATCTTTTTCAAAAAATGCCTCAAGCGCCAGCTTTAAGTTGTCATGGGCCAGCTTACCCATACGGCAAATCTCGCTGTGTGCTTGCTTAAATGTGGCCTGCGGGGTCTGTACGTCGTCCTTGCCAAGGTGCAAGAGGTGTTTGGCATTGTCTTCCTGCGGCAGCTTAGGCAACAGAGTATAAATAAACGCAACCAAATACTTGGTGAAGAATATCATCACCGTGGCAGCGACCACATTGTAAGTCGTGTGGAACATCGCCACCTGCATGGCGCCTTCGGCCCATGTTGTCTGGTACCACGTCAGAATCGCCGGGAATGCGGTAATCGCAATGGCGAACAGACCGCCAGTTGCGACCTTGTACGCCGTGAGGATCAGCGCCGCGCGCTTACTTTCCCGGTCGGCGGCAAGGGAAGACAGCAGCGCAGTGCTGGGAGTACCAACATTCGCCCCCAACACCAAAAACGCGGCTGTATCAAAAGAAAGGTAGACCCCGCCCATATACATCGCGATAATTACGCCAATAGTCGCGGTGGAACTCTGCACAATCGCGGTGAACATAATCCCGGCCAGCAGAGCGAGCAAAGGATTCCGAAACGCCACAAGTATGCTCTGGAAGCCATCCAGCTGCGAAAACTCCCACAGCGGACCGCCCATGGTCGAGAGCCCAAAAAACAAAAGGCCAAGGCCCAGCACAATAAATCCGGTATTTTTGATTTTCTTCGTCTTGAAGAACAGGTAGAGCACAATGCCCATAAAAATAAATAGCGGAGCTATGGGGTCGATGTTGAATGAGAACAAGAACGCCGTAAACGTAGTACCCACACTGGCACCGATAATTATACTTGTAAACTGCGTCAGGTTCATCAGACCCGCGTTGACAAAACCTATGGACATGATTGATGTGGCTGTGGAGCTCTGGGTAACCGCGGTCACCAACATGCCGACCAGCATTCCCAAAAACCTGTTCGCCGTGGCCTTGCCGATTATAGTGCGCATTCGGCTGCCCGCAATGTTTTTCAGCCCGTCCGACATCATCTTTAGTCCGAACAAAAACAGACCCAGCCCACCGAAGGCTAAGAAAATATTTTGGACGAAATCCCATGTTGTGGTCATGCAAGAATCCCCTCCCCCGCAAACAAGCTCTGAGCAAAAGGCGCCCGATATTCCGACTCCCTGGCTCAACTACTATTATAAACCTTTTATTGCCAATTTCAAGGCGAAAATTATCTGACCCAGCCACTTTGCAGGATACACCTTAAGATTCCCCGCGTCATATATTTGCTGCCCTGCCGTCTACACGCCGGCTCGTGGGCGGCTTGAGTATTGAATGCAGGTTCTTATGTGTGATAGAATAGTTTTCAGGTGATTATATGCTCACATTTGAAGAGTCCAGAGAAGCCCTGACGCAGATAGCCGACGCCCTGCCCGACAAAATATTCGAAGAGCTCAACGGCGGCGTCCTGCTTTTGCCCGACACTATTACCGACGAGCACGACTTGCTGATACTGGGCCAGTACCATGTGGACCCTTTCGGCTTTGGCAGGTATGTGACTATTCACTACGGGTCAATGGAGCAGGCTTATGGGCATCTTTCCCACGAAGCTTTTAGGCAAAAGCTCGACGATGTGCTTCGCCACGAGCTTCTCCACCACATCGAGAGCCTAGCGGACGACCGCTCGCTGGAAATAAAAGACGCCATGCAAGTGGAAAGATACTTACGGTTCCGGCGGAAGAGGCCGCGCAATTAGCATACAACATCCAAGCAAAAGGGCGACGCAAAATGCGCCGCCCTTTTGAGTTCGACTGCAAATCTCCTTACCCAGCTGGCCTGGCAATGAACCCTGCTTTTGCTTCCCCACACCCAAAACACTTGAAGATATTCGCGAAAAGATGTATTATAGAGGTAAGAAGTTGAGTGAAAGGGTGACCCCTGTGAGCGAAGCAAAGAAAATATACATAGCGGATGATGAGACCAATATCAGAGTGGCTATTAAAACATTTTTAGAGAACTCCGGCTACCAGGTTAAAGACTTTGAGAGCGGGGACGCACTGCTTGCGGCCTTTGCCGTGGCTCCCGCGGACTTGGTGGTCCTGGACGTTATGATGCCCGGCTCGAACGGCTTTGTGGTCTGCAAGCAGCTGCGCAAAACCAGCCGCGTGCCCATAATAACACTCTCCGCCCGGGACAGCGATTTAGACTACGCCACCGCCCTCGACCTGGGCAGCGACGACTACCTGGTAAAACCGTTTAGCCCCATGGCCCTAGTCATGCGGATAAAGGCTATCTTCCGTCGGATAGAGTTTGAGCGTCAAAACCACGCCGAGGCCGGCAACCTAAACGAAAGCGGGAAACCGGATGGAAGCGAAAGACCGTAAGGTAAAGACCAAGCTGCGCCGCAGGATTTTGGCCGCGTTTTCGACGGTGTTGTTCTTCTCCTTCCTGCTGGTGGGGGTTGTCTTTAACTTCACGATAAGAATGCGCCTGCCCCAGTCCGAGCTTGAGTACGCCATACTTGCCGGCCAGGCTGCGCAATATGGGGCGTCAAACTTTGCCGGCAGCGCAGTGCATGTGCTCTTTGTACTGGTAGGCATCATGTTTGTCGTGGCCATGGTCGTCACCTATTTTCTCTCCAACTCAATCACCCGGCCAATAGAGCAGCTGGGCGATTTTGCGGCTCAGCTGGGCCGCGGAGAGTTCGCCCTGGACGACCACGACCATGAACCCAAGGACGAAGTATGCGGCATAAAAGAGCTTGATGAGCTCAGCCTTGCCCTGGGCAAGTCGGCGCGGCAGCTGGCCCTTTACGACCGGGAGCAAAAGACCTTCTTCCAGAACGCCTCTCATGAGCTGCGCACCCCGCTGATGACAATCAAGTGCTACGCCGAGGGCATCTCCTTCGGGCTGATGGAACCCAAAGACGCCTCCGAGACAATACTGATGGAGACCGACAGGCTCTCCGATCTCGTCACCGACTTGCTCTACATCTCCAAGATAGACAACATCACCACCGCGTTCACTACCGGGCAGTCCGACCTCACCGCGCTAATCCGCAGCTGTGCCGAGCGCCAGAGGGCCGTAGCCGCTAAAAGGCAGATAGCCTTTGAGTTTGACTTCGGCGAAAATGCCATCACCTGCGAGTGCATAAGCGAGCTCCTCTCCCGCGCGATGGACAACTTGACCTCCAACGCCATACGCTACGCCCGCTCCAAAATCCTTTTTTCCTGTCACAAGCTTGACAACCGGATCGAGCTGCGCGTAACCGACGACGGTGCCGGCATTGACCCCGAAGTTCTGCCACACATCTTCGAGCGCTTTATCAAGGGTAAGGATGGCAACCACGGTATCGGGCTCGCTATCGTAAAGTCGATAGTCCAGCAGCACGATGGCCAGATAACGGCAGAAAACTCCCAAAACGGCGGTGCCGTATTTACCATCACTCTACCCACATAGCATGGAGGCGAGCATATGAAAGATATAAACAGTTTAGCCCCGGGCAAAGAGCATATTCAACCCATCGAGCCCGACGCACGAAATGGCCCCGGCGGCGCACCGGCACTATTTAACGAAGTTGAATTCGAGCAGGTCAAGGCCCTGTCTCTGGTCTACGAGTGGGCCCACCGCACCCTGATGACAAAACTCAACATCATCAGCGAAGACCTTGCCAGCAGTGGCAATTCGCCTATCGAAAGCATTCACGGCCGGATGAAAAGCCTCACAAGCATAGCGGGTAAGCTCGCAAAAATGGGCGTCCCCCTAACCGCCGAAAACGCCAAGATTCACCTGCGGGATATAGGTGGCATTCGCATAATCTGCCACTTTTCCCAGGACATTCACTATATTATCAGCCTGCTCAGGCAGATGCCCAGTGTAAAGATTCTGGACGAAAAAGACTACATCACTAAGCCAAAACCCAGCGGGTATCGCAGTTACCACGTAATTATGGAAGTGCCGATTTTTTATTCCGGCAAAACCGAAAGCATCCCGGTTGAGATTCAGCTGCGCACCCAGGCCATGAACTTCTGGGCCTCGCTTGAGCACAAAGCCCGGTACAAATATCAAGACCATGTCCCCGCGCATTTGAGCGATGAGCTTGTCGCCATCGCCGAAAAAATCGACAAGCTGGACAGGCGAATGGCCACCATTCACGAGATTATTACGCTCATAAACCAGGACAGCGACGACACCCCAGACCAAGAGTAAACCTCCGCTTTGCGGCAAATTGCGACCTTGTCCTGATGGTAACATTAATAAAGCATCCGCGAAGCCGGTCCCCGCAAAGGAACCGGCTTCGCAATGTAAAAAAGGAGAAAGCTAAAGAATAAGCGGCCTAGGTGGTCACAGCACCAGTGGCGGACAACGCAGCCACAGTTTTCTCAAGAGTCTCGGCGGTGTCCACGTTCATGGTGGCGAGGGCGCGGTTGTTTTTCTTAGCCAGTGTGCTTGCGGTCTTGCCCGGCCCAAACTCTATGCAGGTGTCGATTCCGGCGGAGGACATAGCCGCAATCTCTTCCACAAAGCGCACCGGGCTAACCATGTGATTTACAAAGTAGTCGATAAAGTCGCTAACTTCCAAAGCACTACCGGTCAGGTTGGAGTAAAAATCGCAGCCGGGCTGCCCAAAGCGTATGCCGCTTATAAGGTCGCGCAGCCGATCGGCCGCAGGCTGCATCATAGGGGTATGGAAGGCGCTGCCCACACTGAGGCGGGTGGTCTTCGCACCCAGGGCCGCAAGCTCTTCAGCGGCGGCCAAGCAGTCCTCAACTCCGCCCGAGATAACGGTCTGCCCAGGCAGGTTGAAGTTCACAGCCCAAACCATCTTGTATTTTTCGCAGACGCCCGCAATTGTCGCAGGATCGCTGCCCACAATGGCAACCATGGTTCCGGCAGCCAGGCTGGCGGCCTCGCCCATGACCTTAGCCCGCGCGCCAATTAGCCTGAAGCCATCCTCCATCGAGAATGCACCGGCGCAATATAGCGCGGCGTACTCGCCCACCGAGTGCCCTGCCACAGCACTCACCGCCGGCAGCTGGCCACTGGAAGCCTCCCATGCGGCCAGGCTGTGGGTAAAGATTGCAGGCTGACAAATATCTGTGCGCTTGAGCTCATCCTCACTGCCTTCAAAACTGATAGCAGCCATATCAAAGCCCAAAATATCGCCCGCGCACTCGTAAACTGCCCTAGCCCGCTCATTTGTATCATAAAGACTTTTGCCCATCCCCGGGTACTGGGAGCCCTGCCCCCCAAACAACGCAGCAACCATGCCCATTGAGTATATCCTCCATAAATTTATTATCAAATTTTAATCCGGCCACCTCTTGACAAATACCGGCCAAAAGGTTATTCTATTAAAGTAACATCCGTTGCATTTATAACATCTGTTACAAATATATCACCACCTGTATCGTTTGTCAAGTAGAACCCCTTGTCCGTTTGTGAATTTTTAGTTAATAAGTTAGCAATAGAGGTGAACTCATTGTCAATTATTATAGCCGGAACAGGCAGCTATTTGCCCGAACGTGTGGTCACGAACGCTGAATTTGAGACTTTTCTGGACACTTCTGATGAGTGGATAGTCGCGCGCACCGGCATGAAGGAGCGCCGGGTAACCAGCGGCGAACCCAGCTGGAAAATGGGTGAGTTGGCCGCTCGCAAGGCTCTGGACGCGGCGGGCATAGCCCCCGAAGAGCTTGACCTTATTATATGCACCACAGTCACTCCCGATTACCTTTTCCCATCTTGCGCCTGCATGATTCAGGGGGCTATCGGCGCGAGGGGCGCCTTCGCATTTGACGCGGCCGCAGCCTGCGCGGGCTCGGTCTACGGGATAGACATGGCTCGGCGCTATCTCGCCACCGGCGACATTAATACCGTTTTGCTGGTGGGTGCGGAGACGCTCAGCCAGGTGGCCAATTACGAAGACCGCGGCAGCTGTATTCTCTTCTCGGACGGTGCCGGCGCCGCCGTAATAAAGCGCGGAGACGGTCCCTACGGCTCTTGCCTGCGCAGCGACGCGAGCGGGGCTCACCAGCTCTACTGCAAGCACATTCGCAAAGATACACCCTTCTACAAGAGCGACGCACCCTTCGACGGCGGGCTCTTCGAGGCCGAGCTTGTCGGCACAACATACATGAACGGCCAAGAGGTCTACAAGTTCGCGACCGCGGCCATGCCGGAAGCCGTCATCGGCGCCTGCGAAAGGGCCGGCTTTGCCCCCGAAACTCTCGATATGGTTGTCCCACACCAGGCCAACCTGCGCATTCTTGAGACTGCTGCCAAACGCCTAAAGCTGCCTATGGAGAAAATCAGCGTAACTATACATAAGTACGGCAACAACTCCAGCGCCAGCGTGCTTATCGGCCTGGACGAGTGCATACGCGAAGGCAAAATCAAAGAGGGGCACCGCGTCAGCCTGGTGGGCTTCGGGGCCGGGCTTACATACGGCGCTGCAGCTTTTGAATACCATTCCAAATAAACGCTATAACGCTGGGAGGAAAAACAAATGACAGCGTGGATAACAGGAGCTTCTTCGGGTATTGGCGCGGCTTGCGCGCTGGCCCTCGCTGAGAAGGGATATAACATAGCCGTTGGCTGCCATAGCCAAAGCTCGATTGAGCGAGGTGGCGGCAAAGTCATGGAGCAGTGCCGCAAGCTCGGTGTGCAAGCCGAGTGCTTTGTAGGCAATGTTGAAGACTTCGCGGACTGCGGCCGACTTGTAAACGACATAATCGACAAGCTCGGCGGCATAGACCTTCTGGTCAACTGCGCTGGAATCACCCGCGACGGCCTCATAGCCCGGATGAGCGAGGAGAATTTCGACGAAGTAATCGACGTCAACCTAAAGGGCGCGTTTTGCACCATCCGCCATGTCAGCCCACTGATGATGAAAAAGCGGGCGGGCAAAATAATTAACGTGGCCTCGGTCATCGGACTGATGGGGAATCCCGGACAGTCCAACTACGCGGCCTCTAAAGGCGGGCTGATTGCCCTCACCAAATCGGTAGCCAAAGAGCTGGGAGGGCGCGGGATAACCTGCAACGCCGTGGCCCCCGGCTTTATTGAGACCAAGATGACTGGCGCAATGCCCGAAAAAGCTATACAGGCTATAATGGACGCGACCGTACTAGGCCGCACCGGCCAACCGGAAGAAGTGGCCCACGCAGTAGCCTTCCTGGCAGAAAACAACTTTGTAACCGGCCAAACCATAGTGGTAGACGGCGGTTTGCATATCTAGCAGTGAAAGCTTTTTACCGGGGTGGGACTCTATGCCTGACAGCCCACTCTACAGACTTACAATTCTATGATGCGGAGCCCACAGGGCCGACCTTTGGCCCGGAGGAGCGAGCAAGTAAAAAAGGGGGAATTGCTTTGAGACGCGTAGTAATCACAGGTATGGGGGCGGTGTCCTCCTGCGGTTTAAGTCCTGAGTCTTTGTGGGAGACCGCTCTTGCGGGCAAACACGGCTTTTCTGAAATAGAGGCCTTTGAGCTGGGGGACTTCCCGGTGCGCTATGCCGGCGAAATCAAAAATTGGGACCCTGTGACTATGGGGCTGAACAAAAAAGAAGCCCGCAGGATGGATCGCTTTACCCAGTTCGCGAGTGCAGCAGCAAACCAGGCCGTGGCCGACGCGGGCGACTTCGCGACCGACCTTGACCCGTTTAGGGTCGGGGTGCTTATGGCCAGCGGAGTTGGCGGCTTTATCACCTTCGAGGAAGAGCACACCAAGTTTATGGAGAAAGGGCACGGCAAGGTCTCGGTATTCTTCATCCCGATGATGCTCTGCAACATGGCCTCCGGCCGTATTGCCATGGACCACGGCTTTAAGGGAGAAAACTTCTGCCCGGTCTCGGCTTGCGCCGCGTCTACCAACGCAATTGGCGAAGCCTTCAGAAAGATAAAGCACGGCTACCTGGACGCTTGCGTGGCCGGCGGCAGCGAAGCTGCGGTGACCAAGTTTGCGCTGGCCGGCTTTAACAACATGGGTGCCCTGGCAAGCGGCGACGACCCCGCGCAGCTTTCTCTGCCGTTTGATTCCCGGCGCAGCGGCTTTGTAATGGGCGAGGGCGGCGGCGCGCTTATCTTGGAAGAGCTGGGACACGCTAAGAGACGTGGGGCAAAAATTTACGCAGAGGTTGTGGGCTACGGCATCACAGACGACGCTTACCACATAACCGGCCCTGACCCGGACGGCGCCGGCGCTGCCAGAGCCATGTCCACTGCCATCGAAGAAGGCGGTGTACTTCCCGAGCAGGTGGGCTATGTAAACGCCCATGGTACAAGCACCCCACTCAACGACAAAATCGAGTCGCTGGCCATCAAGACCGTGTTCGGTGAGCGCGCTTACAAGCTTCCGGTGTCGTCTACCAAATCTGTCACCGGGCATATGCTGGGCGCAGCCGGGGCAATTGAGGCAATTATCTGTGCAAAGGCCCTGCAGGACGGCAAAATCCCGCCTACAGCCGGCTATAAAAGCCCAGACCCCGAGTGCGACCTGGACTACGTCATCGAAGGGCAAAGGAAGGTCGAAATCACTCACGCCATCTCCAATTCCATGGGCTTTGGCGGCCACAACGCGTCTTTAGCTTTTGCAAAGTTTAACGATTAGGCATGGCCGGGGCTGAGCTGGAATATACTCACTTTAGCACGTTGGAGGATTTTAAGTATGGTACTACTAAACCGCGAGCAGATAAAGACCGTTATCCCGCAGCGAGAACCGTTTCTGCTAATCGACGAAGTCATTGGCCTGGAGCCTGGGCGCAAGTGTATCGCCAAAAAATACCTAACCCAAGAAGACTTCTGGGTGCCCGGCCACTTCCCGGGTATGCCCGTAACCCCCGCTGTCATGACTATCGAGATGCTGGCGCAAACAGGCGCAGTCTGCATTGGCGTCCACGAAGAATACAAGGGCCGTGTGGCGCTCTTCGCCAAGATCGACAAAGCCAAGTTTAAGCGTCAACTCGTACCCGGCGATGTCGTCGTGCTCGAGATGGAAATGCTCAAGCTGCGCAGCAATGTAGGCGTGGGCAGAGCCAAGGCCAGCGTAGGTGGTGAGGTGGCCGTCACAGCTGATCTCACCTTTGCGTTCGGCAAACCCGAAAGGGAAAAAAAGAGCATCTGGGCAAAAAAAGACAGCGCCGAGAAAAAATAACGCGAAAACCTATTGATAATTTTTGTCAAACAAGGTATATTAAGTGACGTACTAAACTACGAGGACAAAACCGGTTGCTGATTTACCTGCGCCGGTGTCATTTATCGAAGTAAGGGGGTGCCGTAAAAATGATTTTAGACAAAGTTAAGAAAATTCTTGTGGAACAGCTTGACGTTGAAGAGAGTGCTATCGCGCCTGAAAGCTCAATCATCGACGATCTGGGTGCCGATTCACTGGACATTGTGGATATGGTTATGAGCCTAGAAGAAGAATTTGATGTCGAGATTCCCGACGAGGAAATCGAATCCATGAAAACCGTGGGCGATATCATTAAGTTCATCGAAGCCAAAAGCGAGTAGTAACCGCAGACAAAGCCGTTGCCCAGCAGATGGGCAGCGGCTTTGTCAACAGGTATTTACACACCTCGTGCGAAAATTGACATTTTTTTGCGCAAACACCAAAAAAGTAGTTGACAACCAAGCAAAACCGTGCTACACTGATTAGCGTAAAAGTGGATACGACCAGATGCTCAACTGCCTCACATGTTTGTGTAAGTCATTGAACGTTTGATGATTCACACAAGTGTGTGATTTTTTATGAGTGTCACACGCGGCATTTTAAGGAGGTTCTAAAATGAACAACGGTACAGTCAAGTGGTTTAACGCGGACAAGGGCTATGGATTTATCTCCAACGACAATGGCGGCGAAGATGTATTCGTACATTTCTCGGCCATCATGACCGATGGTTACAAATCCCTGAGCGAGGGCCAAAAAGTCACCTTCGAGACCGAAGTTGACCCCAAGAACAGTGCCAAGCTGCGCGCTGTAAACGTAGTCCCCGCTTAAGTTTTATAAACTTGATGCGCAAGAGCACGGCCCTTCCCATCTGGGAGGGGCCGTGCTTCTTTACATTATTTGGATAGGTATGGTAGTTCGCCGCGCGGAGTCGGCCTCACATTGAAGTTGCAGTTTCCTGCCGAGGCCAAGTTCAAAGGCCCGAAGTTCGAAGGTGTTCGCTGTCACTTATACCGCTATTGACAAGCCGGGAGCTCGTGGGAATTACTCGCCGACAAACATTCTGCTTTTCGCTCACCTGTGTCCGTATAGTGGGAGCCTGGGGGAGTTGAGAGCGAGCGCCCTTTGCGAGTCTCCCGCGGTCCTCCCCCAGTCGCCTTTCTTTTGCTTACTTCTCTTCTTTGGCGAGACAAAGAAAAGTATCTGCCTCCGCGGCAGGAGCAGTACAATATGCTCAGCCCGCAGGCTGATTTAGATAGGCCCCTGAACTTGACCTTAAGTCCTTGCCCTTGAACTTAAACTTAAAAAATTTTAATCTCGAAAACAACCCACCCCTTGCGGCAATTTTCAAGTCCGTTAACTATAGCGCTCAAAAGTCTGCCTTGGAGGCAAGCACTGCTTTGCTACATCTTGCGCATCCCACAGGCTATCCAGAACGCCGCCCCCGCAACGAGCACGGCAACCACTATGCCGAACAATATCCGCCCGATAATACCGCCAAATATCATACCACAAGCTATCCCCAACAGGAAGATTGCGATATTGCCGCCGCTCATCATTTTTTTGTTGTTGCTCACTCTGCCGCCTCCCTATGCTGCCTTCATTCGCTGTACAATGCCAATCACCACAAACCAGAACAGTTGGTATCCACCCAGCAGCAGAATAGTCAGAGTATCTATCGATCCCATAAACGCCATCAAAGTTATCATGCCGTAGCCCAGAGCGATCTGTATAAGCTGGAAGACAGTCGCCGCCAGAATCGAAGAGCGCGCGGCCCCGCAGGCCAAAATGCTGCCCACCATGGCACTTGCTCGACCGGTGTACGCGACCTCAGCAAGCTCGGAGGGGCGTGGGGCACTCATCTTCTCGTACTGCTCGTGCTGGTGGGCCGGCATTATTTGTATAAGGTTTTCAGGATAACCGTACAGCTCCCAGATTTTGTGCGGTGTAAGCGAGGCGTCCACCGTACGGACAATCAGCAGCTTGCCCAAGGCCGCAAACTTATCCAGCTCAAGGGCCAGCTCCTCGTCAATCGTGTACCCCACAACCAGCTGAGCGATAAGTTCACCCGAACTTGCCAGGAAGAGCGGCTCGCCATCGGGGTATTGCTTCTCGTACCCGGGTGCTGGCAGCTCAATCCCGTTGGACATCAGCATCGCTCGCCCGCCCAGTAGAACTCTGCGCCCATCAATCCAGGCAGTTATCCCTCGCCCATCCTCAAACGAGGGGTTGTCCACCTTACGCAGCAGCTTCTTGTTCCCGCCTATCATCTGTAGGAAAACGCTGCCCAAACAGCTGTTTAGGGCGTAAGCAAGGCTGGCGGCGTCAAGTATGGCCTCGTCCACCCGCCCCTGGGAATAAGTCTTCATCCCGAGTATTTGGGCGTGCCCGGCCGGGAATAAGTCCTTCTCGTCCAGCACAATACCGGATATATCACAAAAATCTTCAACCGCTTTATTTCCGCTGACCATGCCGCCCCGGGGGGCTAGCTTTTTGGTCATTTTGCTCAGCGGCACGTTCTCGATGAAGGTCGCCGAGAGCGTGGCCGAGACACAGAGTATACCCACCATAGCGGTTAGCGCAGTCATCGCGCCGCCCTGGGTGAGGATGTAGGTCAGCGCGCCCACCACGCCCGCTCCCAACAAGCAGACCGGGGCCACTGCACGGTTTATTCCGACGTCATACTTGTCGGAGTACGAGAGCGCCAGAAAGTCTGTAAAGAACTCGCACCTGGCTGCGTAAGCTATAGTTGGCCGACGTGTGGCACCCTTGAGGTACTCGCGGGTAAAGTTCTCGTCCTCCGCAAGGAGCACCGCCCTCTTGGGCCTGTCCGAAGCAATTATCTTAAAGTTTTTCTGAATCCGGCTTATCATGCTCAGCTTGCCCAGCGCGTTGAATAGCATGGCTGTGGCCGCCAGCGCCCCATAAAGGGTAAGAGCCTCCACATTCACATTCTCGGGGCGCAGGATAGCGAATACCCCTTGCCCAACTGCGCCCAGCATGGCCAGCGCAGCCAAAGAGTCGGAGTTTGCCCGCATTTTAAACAAGCTGATAAGCCCGCCACCCATTGCCGAGCTGCCCACCAAGGCCACACCAACACCGAGCACGGTAAGGGCGATTAAGTAGCTGCCCAGATCATTTTCTGGTGCCAATATAACCGGCATAGGCCAGGGGAACCTGGCGCAGAGAACAAGGTATATCAGAATCGCGGTGAGTACAGCGGTCGCCGCAGTGCGGATTACCAGCCAGAGCTTGGTGCGAGCAATGTCTATTGCAACCTCCCGCCTGTCCTCAATCGAGTTGTATTCACTGAAGTCGACAACCGGTCGAGGCACGCCTTCCTCCTGGTAGTCGTCCTCATCTTCTCCTTCAAAGTCGTGGTACCGGTAGCCTTCCTCCGCCCCGTCGGCAAAGTCTATGTTCTTTATCTCTTCCAGATCGAGCTCCCGACTGGGCCCAAGCCCGGGAAAGGGTTGAGTGTCTTCGTGGTTGGGACCCGGGGTGTGCAATTTGTCAAAATCCAAAACTGAGGTCGACTCACCGGGCAGTTCCGGGCGAGCATCACCCTTGTTTTTGCGCAGCTTAATTCTGTCGGTTATAGAGCGCACACGACCATCAAAGTCCAGCGGGGAACGCCTCGGCTTATCATTATCGTCATTTATACGCCGGCGGGGTGACTCCGGCGCATCTCTTGGCACCTCAAAAACAGAGGTGTCTCCCTCCAGGCCGGCCTCAAATACATCCTCATCCGCCTCCAGCGAATACGGCCTTTGGGGTGGCGCACCTGCCTGCCGCTCAATGGATTGCCTTGGCGGCGAGGGCTCTTTTCCCCGGAATGGAAACAACTGCGCAGGTGTTTCCCGCATGGTTGTATCGGGCATAAACGCGACGCCATTCCTCCCCCTGGGCTCCTTGCCGGGGAATTGGTCTGCCAGCTGAGCCTGCTCTGGGGGCTGGCTGACCCCGTCTTTGCGCTGCATCTTCTTGCTTTTTATATCCTGCAGAATATCGTCTACGCTAAAGTTTTTATCCATATAAATAACCTCGGTTAGGAGTTATCTTTCAATTTCATACTGCGCTGCCTCGCCATTTCGTAGAGCAGAACCCCCGCTGCTACCGAAACGTTGAGGCTGCCTATTTTGCCGTACATGGGCAGCGAGACCAGATGATCGCACTTTTCCCGCACAAGACGGCTAAGGCCGCTGCCCTCCCCGCCCAAAACCAGCGCTGCCGGGCCGGAAAAATCCGTTTTATCGTACGGCTGTCCGGCAACATCCGCGCCGTACACCCAGACCCCACGCTCCTTGAGCACATCAATTGTGGCGGGCAAACCGGGCACCCTGGCCACCGCAATGTGAGCCGTCGCCCCCGCAGAAGCCTTGGAAACAATCCCGCTCAGCCCGGCACTCCGCCGTTTGGGGATAATCAGCCCGTGGGCACCCACGGCCTCCGCCGTGCGGATAATCGCACCCAGGTTGCGCGGGTCCTCAATTTTGTCACCCAACACAATTAGCGGCGGAACCTCACCTGCCCGGGCAAAAATCTCCTCAACCTCGCAGTAGTGGGCAGCTCCAACCAGCGCAGCCACCCCCTGGTGGTTCTCCCGGTCGCAGAGCTCGTCCAGCTTGCGGGCGTCCACCTGCTTTATGGGTATGCCGTTTTCCCGGGCAAGAAAGACGAGCTTGCCCAGCGTACCGCCCGGAGGCCCCTTTTGCAGGTAGAGGCACTCCACCGGCTCATCGCTGCGAAGCAGTTCCCCCACCGGCCCGCGGCCAAAAATAATATCGCTGACCGACTTGTTTTCCATTAGTTCGCATCATCCTTATGTATGGCGCCTGCGCAATACCCCGGCGCCTGTTATCTCTGCGTGATTATCAATGCAACTTACATATTGCATTACACCATGAGCGCAACCATGGTATAATTGCGCATCGAAAGCCAGTTGCCGCTTCAGCGGCGAGGCGTTGCGCATAGTATAATGTTTGCTGTCCTTCCTCAAACATTATACCACACATTTCTGTGTTTTTGTACAGTTTCAGCGTATATATTTCATCGGATTAAATATACGACAATAGCAGCACCGCAGCCCCCGCGCCAAAGACCGCAGCCAGCACATACTTTAACGGCGCAGCCAGCTTACTCTGAGCGTGTAGCACCCGGCGCCTTATTCTTGTGTGGGAAAGAAAACTGTGCGCTCCCCTTTCCAGCGTGTCCAGCTCCTGGCGCCGCCCCTGTGGCCGCACAAACAGAATGGCTCGCTCAAACATTTCGCTGTCGGTATCAACAATTTCTATCACATTGCGGTTAATTCCCTTACTCATCGCCGCTCTCCCGGTTTTTCTCTATTGTATCCTTTTTATTTTCCACTATTCTCCATTTTGCAGGATTCTAAAATTGTTGCGCTCAAAATTATACGCCGAACGCAAAAAGCACAAGATATAGCTATTGACAAGATTCACTCGAGCAAGTATTGCATCCTTCGAAAAGTTAAAATAATCACCGCCAGAAAATATACACAAATATTCATCCGTAGTTTGCATATTATACCCGCCGTAATTACCTTAATTTTACATTTCCGATATTTATAGTGGAAAACTCGGTGGAAAATGTGGAAAGCCCGCTTTTATCGTTGCACAAAAAAATTTTTAGGCGGGCTGTTGCCGCCAGCCTCCATGAATATCACTCAGGTTCAACAAATAGTAGTACCGCCTTTACCGACCGCTCAAACCTGCACGGGACAAGGGTTTACCCTTTGTTCACCAACAAACCCCAAAAATCTGGTAGACTGTATTTCGACAAGATGCTACAGAAAGGACGATAAAGCGTGGACTACAAAAGCGGACGCGAGTGCCCCGAGGGCTTTCTGCTCAAGGGCGTAGAACACTTCGATTTAGACGCTATTTTGAGCTGCGGCCAGGCCTTCCGGTGGGATAAAACCGGAGAGAACACTTACCGCGGGGTGGCCTACGGCCTGTGTAGAGAGATCACCCAGCAAGGCGATACCTTGATTTTTCACGGCGCTGACCGCAAAGAATTTGACCGTGTCTGGTTCGACTACTTCGACTTTGGTCGAGACTACGGCGCTCTTAAAGCGGCTTTAGCCAAGCACAAACATCTACGGGAGGCGGTCGAGTTCTCCCCCGGTATCCGCGTACTCCGCCAGGACGGCTGGGAGGCGCTGTGCACATTTATAATAAGCGCCAACAACAACATCCCCAGAATCAAAGCAGCTACCCAGCGGCTCTGCGAGCATTTCGGCCGGGCGATACCCGGCGGCTACGACTTCCCCTCCCCACAGGCATTGGCAGCCCTCACCCCCGAAGACCTCGCCCCAATACGCTGCGGGTTCAGAGCCAAGTACATAATCGACGCCGCCGTGGCGGTAAGCGAAGGCCGAGTTGACCTCGCCTCCCTGCGCACCCTGCCAATACCGGAAGCCCAGGCCGCCTTGCAAACCATAAAAGGCGTGGGCCCAAAGGTTGCCCACTGCGCACTGCTCTTCGGCTTCGCTCGGGTAGAGTGTCTGCCGGTAGACGTTTGGATCTCCCGGGCACTCGAAGCCTGGTTTCCGGAAGGTCTGCCCAAAGATGTAGGCGAAGTCGCCGGGATAGCGCAGCAGTATATATTCCACTACGCAAGGACAGGCGGAGTGCTATAGCCCGAGAAGGTCAAGAGCCTTCTTTTTTCTTCAGGAGAAAAAGGGCGGGTGCTTGCCTGTCAAAGAAATACAACATAGTTTGAGCGGGGTTCCAAGGGCGAGTGCAAAGAACGCTCCCTCCGGCGCGTTGCGCCACTTCTCTCCCAGAGGGAGGCTGCCCTACATCATCAGTCCCCCTCCCAGAGGGGGAGGCAGCAAGGCTGCGGGGAAGTGACTTTTACGCAACCTGCTTTTGTAGGGGACGTGGTTCCGTGCCAGTCTAGGTTTGCCGTGGTGCCTGCTGTAGGGGCCGCGCCCCTGCGCGGCCCGCTAGTTTCCAGTGGCGTTCCGTGCGTGGCACTGAAGTCCAAGGTCAAGACCAAATATAGAATCAGCCTGCGGGCTGGGCATATTGTACCGCTCGTGCCGCGGAGGCACTTACTTTTCTTTGTCTCGCCAAAGAAGAAGTAAGCAAAAGAAAGGCGACTGGGGGAGGACCGGGTTTGCTCCAAGTTCAGTCGCAAACAACTTCCCCAGACCCCCTCTGGTAGGTCAAGGACAGGTTAGTGGGGGCGGTAGGTTTGCGGACGGACGATACAGCTCCGCGGCCAACGTGTTTGTCAACAATAGCACAGTCAGCAGCGAACACCTCAT